>Ga0315339_1000301_pt1 | contig 70897 bp, 56 predicted proteins | sample ASW17metaG_FD_204514 | JGI IMG/M metagenome (GOLD analysis project Ga0315339, IMG submission 204514) | Ammonia-oxidizing marine archaeal communities from Pacific Ocean, United States - ASW #17 | ecosystem: Environmental > Aquatic > Marine > Oceanic | place: USA: California | collected 2016-12-05 | reverse complement strand
CATCCAGTTGTCGGGATCGGTTGCACTTCCCCCAAGGGGATTGAGCCAGATGTTGGTATTCGTAACTGTTCCATAGACGCGCCCGGAATCTTCGCTTGCATCATATGTCCAGTGGGCGCCCACCAGGACGTTCCTGCCCGAACCTGCTGCCTCTCCGACGTCCAGATCGTATCCAAAACCGCCAGCAGGAAAACTGTCGGATGGAACGATGCTTGCGACATGCTCCCAATCTAAAGTGTCCAGCATCTGGGTGAACATCTCCACTTCACCGGAACGGATCGCCGTGACATTCGCCATGGGATTCGTGACGTATACAAAGCCGTCCCTCAGAGCAATCGATCGTCTTGCCTCGGTTTCAGTGGGTATCAATGCATTAGCGCATATGCCTGAGGAAGACCAGTTTTCGCCGTCCCATTCATAGATGTTGCAGCGTGACCAGTGCCAGCCCGGCCATGGTTCCGTAGTCTTGAGAAATGCGAGTTGGCCTGTATTTATACTGACATCCCAGGTGGTCCCGGCAATCTCGATTTCGTCCTGCAACTGCGGTGAACTGGGATCTCCCAGTGAGTAGACGCTGAGTTCCGTCATGCCCATGTCAGAGCCCACAACGACGAGGTTGCTGCCCCATCGGTCGATGTCAAGATACGCGCCCCAGTTGTCGTACAGGTTCCCGGTTACGACGCTGGCCTCGGTCCATGTGCCGGGGCCTCCACCTTTCCCCTCCTGTCGTGTAAATATTCTGGCGTAGTTGTACCCGGGTATGCCCAGGGCAGCCACGGCATCGCCTGTGCCGTTTTCCTTCTCGATGCAACCCGACTCGATGGTCGAGGTCGGCCCGAGCACGACATAATGTTCCAGGGTCCAGGGGAATGTGCCCTCCGGGGTGCGCTGGAAGAAGAAGGCGTATGGCCCACCATAGATGATGGCCAGGTCTCCATCGTCGGTCATGTCGACGTGGACTTCATATGGTTGAAGACCCGGGTCGTTCGCCGGGACTTCGGCGAACATGAAGGCATTCGGTTCAATCGCATCGCCAGAGTCATTGCCATTTCCCGTTCGATACAAGGCAGCAGCCATTCCCTGGTATGAGTACTTCCCGTCCGTTCGAAACAGCCCTTCGATTGCAACAGCTCGCCACTCTCCACCGATGCTTACCGAAGAGCCGACCTGCATCTGGCTGAAGTCATACCAGTCGTCAAACAAATCGGGTGTCGGATTGGTGAGTCGGATGTCTGTTGCAATGATCGGCTTGATGACCTCATAGCAGATGTCATCCCCGCTGCAATCCTGTCCCGTGCCAAGGAAGACGCCCCCGTTTGCAAAGCAATCCACCGCCGTGGTTTCGGTGAAGCATTCCGCCTGGATGCAGCAGGCCCCCTCGCAGGATCCGAAGCATGTTCCGTTGTCACACGCAAGATCGGTGCAGTCGAGTGAAATGGAGTAATAAACTCCGTCAATGGGACTGGTCCAGAGTATGCCGTCATCGCAGAACCCGTTGCTCAGGAGCGTCGCTGGAATGCAGACCCCATTGCAGTCAGGCACGAACCCTGCGGGGCAATCACACGCCGCTTCCCAGCACGCAAGATCCGTGCCTAGGTAATGGCCGGCCAAGTTGTAACACTCCGGAATGGTCAGAACGACGCACATGTTCCCGCTGGACTTGTCTTCAATGCAGCAGGCCCCGGTATCTTCAGGTTCAGTACAGGGCACGCAGTCGCCCAGGTCGCAGGCAAACTGCTCGCAGAAGAAATCGTAGAGTCCATCCCCCCCGGTGTGGTCAGCGTCACAGTGCCCATCGGCGAGCGCGCTTCGTGGGGCGCACTCATCGTCACAGTCAATAATCCAACCATCGACGCAGTAGCCTCCTTCTGTGAAGCAAGCATCTCCTTCACATGTTGATCCCCAGCCAAGCCAGGTGCCGTTGTAGGCATCACAGTCCGTATTGTCGAAGAGGATTTCGCATTCTGCATCATGGCAGCAGGCTCCGGAAACATCTCCTTCAGCCAGCACGGGCGTGGCCCCTATGGCCAGGACGACCAGGACCACGAACGAACAGATGTTGACGAATCTCTCTCCCATCCTGTTCATGCTCTACGACACCCCCTCGGAGCACAAGGAGAAATGAGTCAATTGCGATATTCAGGGCTTCAGGGACAGGGGCCCCAGGCACTGATGACGAGCAGCAGGTCATCGACATTGACGACACCGCTTCCATCGAAGTCCTCTGCACATCCGTTGCATGGTCCCCAGGCAAAGATCACCCCAAGCAGGTCGAGCACGTCGACGACAGAGTCGCCGTTCATGTCTCCATCACACGTGCCGGTGGACTCCTCTGATCGTCGCAGAGAAATGGAGTCTCCGTCTCCACGCAGCCCGGAGCCGCCGCCTGCAATGGAGACCAGGTCGTCGTTGCCATCGCCATCGGTGTCGCCACTGGAGACAAGCGTTGGGTTGTCTCCCGTGTCCAGTTCCTGGTCGAAGGCAAGCAGGATGTTGCCATCACCAAGCAGCGGCGAGTCGTTCCTGTAGATGCGAATCGTGTTCACCGAGGAATCGTCCCTGACGAGCATTGCGAGATCTCGATCGCCATCGGCATCGAAGTCGACACTTGTCATGCCGAGCGGAGTCGCATCGAGGTCGATGCTGGCAATAACCTCAAGGCCGCCAGCTCCATCGGACTGGAGGACCGACATGGAGTCACTTCCAATGTTGCCGATGAGTACGGCCTTGTTGTTCAAGTTGGTGATGGGCAGGATCTGGATTATCCTCGGCTGGCCCCCCACCTCGATGAGTTGATCGACCTGCCAGTCCGAATCATCGCCTGGATTAGTGAGGAGCCCGACCTGCCCGCTTGAACCGAGGGTGATGATGACATCCTCGTCCTTGTCGCCTCCTGGGTCGATGTCGCCAGGCTTGATCCCAGTGGGCTGCTTCCCGGTGCTGATGGTCTGCTTGTTCGAGAAACTCTGCCGCATGGCGGGCGTGGATTCGAAGAAGTCGATGACACCATAGACATTGCCATCGGTGTCAGGTATGCCATCGCCTGCACAGGCGATGACGATGTCCGTGTCAGCGTCGCTGTCGATGTCGAGGCTGATGATGTCCACGGGATATTCCCCGGTCGAGACGGCAGACTGTGGGGACATGGCGGTCGGGTCACCTGTCGTATTCAGGTATGCCTGGAAGGTGTTATCGAGGGCATTGGTCACGACGATGTCCATGTTCCCATCATGGTCGTAGTCCCCGGATGTGATGGCAGAGGGTCCATTGCCCGTGTTGTAGGTTGCCTGGAGGGCCACGTTGCCGGTCCCGTCATTGAGGAAGACGTACAACTGGCCAGGCGTCCCGTCGATGGTCAATGCGATGTCGGCATAGCCATCAGGCTGGCCAAGATCGCTGCCAAGGTCGGTGACAAGGATGTCCGTGGCAACGCCTTCGACCCCGACCGTATCAGGTGGTGAGAAGTCACCGTCCACGGGAAGTTGTTCAATCACGATGCTCACGGTGTAGGCGCCGCGTCCATCGGTACCGTAGACGAGCTTGTAGAAGGTGCCATCGTCGAGGCCGGGCATGATGGCGACCTGGAACCGGTCTTCGAGCGAGGGCGGCGCCTGTTCAGACTCGATGACCAGGAAGCTGTCCGTGCCGCCTCGACCATAGGAGCCATCACTGGTCATCTTCAGCGCGCCTCGGACCGAGATGGGCCCCTCAAGATTCAACGCGGCGCCTGGGCGCTGCTCGATCTGGCAGGAGAGGGTGCCAAGTTCGTTCTGGATGTAGCTGCCTTCAACTTCGACCATCGAATTGCCTGTCAGGTTCAGCGTGCCTGGGCGATAGTTGCTCCCCACCGCGACGGAGCCGTCGATCTCGAGCTTGCCGCTGGCAATGCCAATGGTCGCAGCTAGTGTGCGGATTCCAGCGATGTCAAGATCGCCTTCGAGCTCGGCATCGATGTCCAGCATGTCGAAGGTCAACTTCCCGGGACCCACGTCGAGCGAGTTGAATGGAAGCGACCCGTTGGTGCAGTAGGCGGAATACTGCGTTTGCATGTTCATCGACGCCCTGCTGCCGGGCGAGGGTAGTTGGGGGAACCAGTTCGCAGCTTCATTGACATCACCATTGCCCTGGCCGGTCCAGATGTACTCGGGAATCGTGACGGCCTTCATGCTTGGCTCTTCAAACCCTCCAAGAAGGCCGTACTCCTGCAGCCCGAACCAGGCATGTGTGCCGAGGGTGGCGCTGATGCCGAATCCCATGTTGATCGTCGCACGAAGAGGGTAGATTCGGGCGACTTCTTCCCAGTTGTCACCAGAAACAGCGAACAAGGAGGCGCCTCCGGATCGGATCGTGGCATCATTCGCTTGCGGAGCCGTTACCAGGGCCCGCCCGTCATTGATGGCGACGGCATAGCCGATCTTCGACTGGCTGTCATTGGCGCTGCTGGGTACGAGGAACTGGTGGCTTGCCCAGGTGCCCCCGCTTCTCTTGAAGACATGGCCATAGCCGTTGCCGCCGGGAAGCCCTGCATCGCCGACGATGAAGTAGTCGCCATCCACATCCACATCATTGAAGGAATATTCGGGTGGGTCGTTCCAGCTGTAGTCGTGACGACCTTGGATGGGTGACTGGATGAGCAGGGCCAGGGTTGACGCATCGAAGGCGTAGACACGATCGCTGTCCGTTGCAACAAGCGTCTGGCTGTCGGCGCTGATGGTCGTAGCGAAATGGGTGTAGGAGGGAGAAGGTTCGGGCACGATCGGACCTGCCTGCCAGGTGCCCCCGCTGTAGTCGTAGATATTGATCCGCTGGTTGACGCGATCACCGAGAAAGAGCCTGTTTCCCATGATGGCTGCAGAGTGGAAGTTGGATGATGTGTCGACGATCAACTGCTCCAGGACCCACTCCGACCCGGGCTTGTGGTAGATGGCGGCATGCGGTCCGCCGGCCAGGAGGATGCGGGTTCCGTCGGTCGAGATGTCATCGATTTCGCCATCCGTCACGGCTTCGGGGTAGATGGTCTGGCTGACTTCACTGCTGCCATTCTCATAGACGTAGGCGGCCAGTCGCGGGAGGTAGTCAAAGTCGGACTGGGCATCATGGACGCCCACCACGACGAGTTCGCCATGGCTGTCACTGATGCGTCCAATCGAGAGCCACCCGTAGTGGAGCGGTCCGCCATTGTTCGAGTCGGACAGTCCCAGGGTTGTATCCGTCACGATGAGTGGAAGAATGACATCCTCACAGGTCACGTCGGCGCAGCTCATGAAGGTTCCCCCGAAGATGCCTCCCTGCTGCGTGCACTGGATGTAGGTCAGTGTTTCCGTGCATATTCCATCAAGGCAGCAGGCTCCAACACAGCTCCCCGTGCTGCAGTCGCCTACGTCGCAGGCCAGGTCACCGCAGAGCAAGTCGAGGGTGAGGAAGTCCGGGTCCTCGATGTACGGATAGTCGTTGGCGAAATCGCCATCATTGCACGTGCCATCTCCGAGCAGGTAGATGGGCATGCAGTACCCACTGCAGTCCGGGATGAACCCCGCGGGGCAACTGCAGGTCGAGGCGTTGCACTGGGTGTATTCCCCCATGTAGGTGCCACCTGCTGCAACGCAGTTTTCGTAGGAGAGCACCTGGCAGCCTGAGCCGGTACAACAGGCACCATCTTCCGACGGAAGATTGCAGGAGGAATCCGGGCAATCACCACCATCACAGCCAAACTCGGCGCAGTTGAAATAGGCACCCCAGGTTCCGTCATCACAATACCCGTCGCCGATGTATGAAATCGGTTCGCAGTTGCCCACGCAGTCAAGGATGAACCCGGCAGCGCAGTAGCCGCTGTCGCCTTCGCATATGCCCGAAGAACATAGTTCGCCCTCGTGCCAGATGCCGCCGTGAATTCCGCAGAGCAGTTCGGTTATGTCATAGCATCCGGCACCGACGCAGCAGGCCCACTCTGGATTCCGGTCGGGTTCAGACCGCTCGTTGGAGGCCCCATCTCTCGGCGAGTCTCCAGTGCCCTGGGCGAAGGCATGCGTCGTGGACAGGACCATCGCGCACATGACTGCAAGCAGCATGCAGCGGGACCGCAACCAGGTTGTCCCCAGTCCACCCACGAAAGCCAATCTCCCCGTGGCATGAAGATGCCACTGCCCTCATGGTCACCCCAAAGCACAACAACAGCAACAAAAAAGGGCTGTTTCTGCCCAAGAACTGGGTTTTGAAGCTGATTTGCAAGGGGTATTTCTGGGTATCGGACATGCCGAAGAAGACCATGCCGGGTGAACTCAAGGACAGCATTCAAGAACAAAGCCAGGCATTTTGGGAGGTGCTCAAGATGGAGGCAGCATTGGTCCTATTGATGATTCGATTCCAGGCAGCTTCGACAAATCACAAAAACCCTATGAATATAGGGGTTGAAGCCTTGTGGACAGGCTTCTGAGTACCTATCCTCCGCCCGAATCAAGTGCCTGGATGCTCCCACTCCAGGGGCACTTGACATGAGGGCCGAGGAGCCGGCACGCCGTTTCATTTCCATACGAAAGGATTCCACGCCATGGCGAAGAAGACAAAGAAAACGACCGAGACGAAACCCAGGACCAAGAGTCAGATCTATACCTGGATCGCAGACGAAACGGAACTGACACGCAAGGATATTGCATCCGTCTTCGAGGCCATGTCAGGCCTGGTCAAGAAGGACCTCGGTAACCGTGGCCCTGGATCATTCACCGTGCCAGGCCTCATGAAGATCGTGAAGAAGCACAAGCCGAAGCGAGCAGCTCGCAAGGGTGTGAATCCCTTCACAGGCGAAGAGATGATGTTCAAGGCCAAGCCGGCTCACAACGTCGTCAAGGTACGGCCCCTGAAGGCCCTGAAGGAAATGGTCTGATTGACCTGAAACTTCGAATGAACCAGCCCGCCGTTCCCCGGAACGGCGGGCTGTCATTTTCACAACGCCTTCTACTGCATACACTTTGATAATGGCACTTCCACCCGATCGAGGTCACCTTGCAACGGAACAGGAGCACCCAGGCGTGTCAACCATCGATTCCCTTGCAACCAGCGAACTTGTCGAGCGCATGGCCGATGAAGCAGCCATTGCTTCACAGGCAGTTCGATCATGCTCGAGCCAGGTTGCGGCCTTCATAGATGACCTGGTTCCTCGAATGCGAAATGGGGGTCGACTCATCTACATCGGAGCAGGGTCATCCGGGCGTCTTGGAGTACTTGATGCCTCGGAATGCCCCCCCACGTTCCAGTCCGATCCTGAACAGGTCCAGGCCCTGATCGCTGGTGGAGATGCTGCTTTGAGGCGCTCGTCCGAGCACAGGGAAGATGATCCAGCAGGTGCCCATGAAGCCATGGCCGAGCTTGCACTTGGGCCGCTTGATTCAGTCGTGGGAATCGCCGCCGGCGGAACAACGCCGTGGGTACTGGGAGGCATGGAGCATGCCAGAAGTCTGGACTGCCTCGTGTGCTTCATCAGGTGCGCAGATGCAGGACCTGTCGATGTCGATCACCTCATCGACCTGCAGACCGGTCCTGAACTTCTCACTGGTTCGACCCGCATGAAGGCAGGTACGGCGACCAAGATCGTATTGAACTCGATTACGACCGGGGCCTACACGGCTTTGGGCAAGGTCCACCGCAACCGGATGGTCGATCTTCGTGCAACCAATGAGAAACTGCATGATCGAGCCATCCGCATTCTCCTGTCATATGCCCCGGACCTGGATCGAGAAGCCGCCGATCTCCTGCTCGATGGATGTGACGGGGAGTTGAAGACGGCTATCGTCTCAGCTTGCATGGGCACGGATCCAGCCTCGGCACGGGAAGCTATTGCTGCAGTCGACGGCCGCATCGGAGACATACCCGGGTGCTTCGAGGATGAAAATCTAGAAGCTCGTGATTGACCTGAACTGCTCGAAGCGATTCTGCATGCTCGCCATTGTTGCCGCCTGCAGTCCAGCAAGGCCGAAGTCCTCGATGGTATGACTTGCAGCAACGGTACCCCAGGCGAGGGCTTCCTTGATCGTTGCCAGGTCACACCTGTTTCGTGCCGAGATATGCCCCATCATTCCACCTGCAAACGAATCACCGCATCCGGTTGGATCAACGACCTGCTCAGCTTTCAACGGAAGCGCAGGCAGTGCGGCACACCCCTCGGGGTGATGAAGATAGGCACCGTGCTCGCCCTTCTTGACGACAACGAATGATGGCCCCATGGAGCAGATCTTCTCGGCGGCAGAGACAACATTGGCTTCGCCACTGAGCAGGTGAGCTTCGGAATCATTGATGACCAGGCCATCGAGCCGGACAAGAAGGGCCTTGAGATCGTCCAATGCGATGTTGATCCAGAGATCCATCGTGTCTGCAACGACGATGGCGCGGTCTGGAAAATGCTCGAGCATCCCGAGTTGCACAGCGGGGTGGGTATTGGCAAGGAAGATGTATCGACTGTCAGCGTACTCCGCAGGCACTGGCGGAGGCGCTTCTTCGAGGACCCCAAGTTCAGTGAAGAGCGTGTCACGGCCGTTCATGTCGTCGTGGTACCGACCGCCCCAGCGGAATGTGCTGGATCCGCTGCGGTGCTCAAGTCCAGCCTGGTCGATCGCGCTGAATCCTGACAGAACAGCTGCATGATCATCCGGCCAGTCATCTCCAACAGCGGCAACAATGCGGACAGGCGTCAGGAGTGATGCCGCGGCGGCAAAGTAGGTGCAGGATCCACCCATGACACCTTCGGCCTGTCCGGAGGCTGTCTCTACGGTATCGATTCCGATTGTTCCGGTTACGACCAGTGACATGATGCTGATGATAACCATGAGAAGGTCTCGTTGTATGGTGTGGGGATGACTGCTGCTGAACACCTGTACACGATCCAGCTCCTCGGCACGGGCGAGGACGTGCGCATCCTCGACCAGGTATTCCTGCCACATGCCCTGGAATTCAAGGACTTGAAGACATGCGAGGAGGCCGCGGAAGCCATCGCCGTGATGCGTGTCAGGGGTGCTCCCCTGATTGGTGCCACGGCAGCGTCGGGGCTGGCCCTGGCTGCGAGGGTGGACGCCTCCGACGAGGCCCTTGCCGCTGCGGCCGCGATGTTGCTCGCCACGAGGCCGACGGCTGTGAATCTCGGCTGGGCGCTGGATCGCTCGATGAAACACTTGCTGGAGACCCCGGTCGAGGATCGCGCCAAGGTCGCGTACCGGGAAGCCGCCGCGATCATCCGCGAGGACGCCATGGCCAACGAGGCCATCGGCCAGCAGGGAATGGAGTTGATCAGGCAGTTGTCACAGGCGAAGAATGGCCAGCCGGTCAATATTCTCACCCACTGCAATGCCGGCTGGCTGGCAACGACCCACCTTGGAACCGCTACAGCGCCGATCTACCTGGCCCACCGGGAGGGCATCCCGATCCATGTCTGGGTCGACGAAACGAGACCTCGCAGCCAGGGGGCGGCCTTGACGGCATGGGAACTTCACCGGGAAGGCGTTCCCTGCACTGTCATCGCCGACAATGCAGGCGGCCTGCTCATGCAGCGAGGCCAGGTGGACATGGTGATTACCGGGGCCGACCGGGTGGCCGCCAATGGCGATGTCTGCAACAAGATCGGTACCTATCTCAAGGCGTTGGCGGCTCAGGAATCCGAAGTCCCCTTCTGTGTGGCTGTGCCGACATCGACCATCGATGTCGAAATGCCTGAGGGCAGCAGCATTCCCATCGAGGAACGCGATGCACGCGAGGTTCTTACCGCGACGGGCATTGCTGATGATGGCACGGTTCATACTGTGCAGACTGCAGCCGATGGCGTGAAAGGTTGCAACCCGGCATTCGACATCACCCCCGCTCACCTGGTGACGGTGTTGATCACCGAATGTGGACTGATAAAGCCCGAACATGCCGGAGATGTCGTGGCGTCAGACTGACTCAGGCCTTGACCGGTTCGGTCATCATCTGGAACAGGCGATCGAGGGTGTCCTCATGCTCCATGCCCATGATGAGTGAACGCAGTTCGTTGCAGGTTTCCTCGCCAACAACACTGGTGCCGAGGGCGTTGAACTTGACTGCAATTTCATCCTCGGTCATCGGGTCACGCGGATCGCCCTTGGGAACGTCCACTCGCTCGGCATGGGAGGTGCCGTCGGAAAGCGTGATGGTCACCTGGCTGGGCTGGAACTCGGGGAAGAGAGCTTCGAACTCCTCATTGGGCACGACCTTGATCTTGTCCATGACCGGGATGAGTCCCGGATCGTCGATCCGTTCCTGCTTGAACTGCAGGGGTGTGACCATTCCATCCACAAGCCCAACTGCAAGCGAATACGGCAGGGAGTGATCGGCCGTCTCCTTGGAGGTTGGCCGATACTTGGCGGGGTCGCCGAGGATGTCAGCGGCCCTGGCGATAACCTCGACCTTGATCTCGTCGATCTGTTCGGGATCCAGGTCGTGCGCCTTGACGATCTTCATCATCGCCGTCAGTGGAGCGTGGCTCAGTGCCTCGATGGGGAAGGATTTCATTCCGCAATCAAGGATCTTCCAGTGGTCGCTGCTGCCTGTGGGCAGGTTGTCCGTGAGCATCTCCAGGTGGAAGGAGCCGCCGAACTTCTCAAAGCAGTGGACAAGGCCTTCCTTGCCGTCAATGACGTGCTCGGGGCCGCTGTAGCCGCGAGCGGCCAGCATCGCCGCTTCGACGCCGCAGCGTGTTGCCATCGGGTCGACCGTATTCTTCATGTTGGTGAGCTTGCCGGCAGTGACGGCACCGAGACACATGCTCGGGCTTGCGCTGATGCCGATGGCCTGTTGGATCTGGTCGGCTGGCAGCCCCAGCATTCGACCTGCCACGATGGGCGAGGCGATGCAAGTGATGGTCGCATGGTGCCATCCGTACTCACGAACACCGGGATCACCAAACTCGGCAAGACGCATCTCTATCTCGTGCCCGATGCAGGTGCCGAGGATTAAGTCCTTGCCGGAAAGTCCATTCATCTCGCAGATCGACAGGGCCGCGGGAATGATGTCCGAGGGATGGGCCGGGTCGGCTTTCCAGTAGATGTCGTTGTAGTCCATGGCCCGGATGCACAGTGCATTGAGCATGGCAGCCGTGACGGGATCGGTTCGGAAGCCCGAGCCGAAGATGGTGCAGGTCTCGGCGCCGCCCATCTGGCGGGCGTGGTCGAGAAACATCTCGACGTCATGCTGCTGGGAGCCGCCCAAGGCGCATCCGAAGGAATCGTAGAGGTAGAGCTTTGCGGACTGGATCGCCTCGGGGCTGAGATCTTCGTACTTCAGGCTCGCGGCCCACTCAGCTAGTTTCCAGGAGATGAAGTCGGTGTTGTTCTTTGACGTATCGTGACCGCCCATGTCGGCTGGCCTCCCTGTTTGAATCGGCGATCAGGCGCCGACTGCAGTTGCGTTGAGCTTTCGAACGACTTCCTCGGCAACATCCATCGTTGAATCACCCTTGCCCCGTCCCTTCACGTCATAGGTTCCCACGGCGCCTTCCTTGATGACGGTGGCAACAGCGTTCTCAAGTTGTGTGGCCATGTCGGCTTCGCCGAGCCAGTCCAGCATCATCTTGGCTGTGAGGAACATGGCCATCGGATTCACGACGTTCTGCCCGTAGTACTTGGGTGCGCTGCCGTGGGTCGGCTCGAATACGGCGTACTCATCGCCGATGTTGGCGGCGCAGGCAAATCCAAGACCGCCAATGAGGCCGGCAGCAAGGTCCGAGATGATGTCGCCGAACATGTTTTCTGCAACCAGCACGTCGTAGTCGAAGGGATTCTTCAGGAGCCACATGCACATGGCATCGATATTGGCTTCCCAGGCATCGATGCCGGGGTAGTCCTTTGCAACCTCCCGGAAGGTCCGGGTCATCAGGCCACCGGTTTCGCGGAGCACGTTGGGCTTCTCGACGAGCGTGACGGATTTGCGCCCGAACTTCTTTGCGTATTCAAAGGACTGGCGACAGATGCTCTCACACCCCTGCTTCGACATGATGCGGGTGGAGAGGGCGACATTCTCAAGTCCCTTGTCCTTCCACTTGACCATCTTCGGGTTGTCGCAGAGCACGTCGTAGATTTTCTCTGGAAGCGGGAACCACTCGACGCCGCCGTACATTCCCTCGGTGTTCTCGCGGAAGACGACCAGGTCGATGCCTTCCTTGTAGTTCAGCGGGTTGCCCTCGTAGGCCTTGCAGGGTCGAAGGTTGGTGTGCAGGTCGAACATCTGGCGAAGTTTCACGATCGGGCTGAAGTAGACAAGGCCCGAGTCTTTCAGTGAAGGATCAAGTTCCTCCTGCGCTTCTTCGCGAGGTTTGCTCGTGATGGCACCGAAGAGCGCGCAATCGGTATTCTTGAGAATCTCGATGGTGCGATCTGGAAGCGGGTTGCCTTCCTTGCACCAGAAGTCCCATCCGATGTCGGCTGGTACGTACTCGGCATCAAGCCCGATTGCATCGAGCACGATGCGGGTAGCGTCCATCACTTCGTTGCCGACGCCGTCTCCGGGCATCCAGGCGATCTTGTACGTGGCCATGTCAGGGGCTCCGAGTTCAATCCTGTGGTTGAAACGGGCGATTCTAGCTAAGTTCGACCGGATTGTCCTAGAGGCCGAGCTTCGCCTGTACTACGGCTTCCGCCCCCCCTGCCGCGATGACCTCCTGTGGGACGGGGCCCATCGGGGGAAAGGCGAAGGAGGCGTCGCCGAGGGTGATGGTCGACGTCGTAAAGTCGATCTCCATCTCCCCCAGCACCTGCGTCGGGGCATCGTCCCCTGCTCTATGAGCACGGATCGAATCTACCAAATCAGGGCAGTCGATCACCAGGAAGCCGTTGTTGATGGCATTGCGCTTGTAGGTTTCACTGAAGGAGGCAGCAATGATGCAGGGGATGCCCCGCATCTTGAGGCAGGTTGCCGCCTGTTCACGAGAGGAGCCGGTGCCGAAGTTTCGGCCAGCGACGATAATGTCCCCAACCTGGGCAATATCCTTGAAGGATGGGTCGTAGTTTTCCATCGCCGCATCAGCCATCTCCTCGTCCGTGACGTCATCGCGGTAGGTCATGGCCCCGGAGTAGATGCCATCCGTGTTGAGATTGTCGACAGGCAGCCAGAGCGTTCGGCCTGTGACACGCTCCGGGAAACCCTCGACGATGCTCGTAGTTCCACCGGCTGAGGCGCGTGGTCCGTGCACCGAGGTGCTCGTATGAGCTTCGGTTTCTTCGAATGGTTCAGGCGAGGTGATGTAGCCAGCGATCGCTGATGCAGCGACGACAGCAGGCGAACCAAGATAGGCCTTGGCATCACGGCTCCCCATACGCCCTTTGAAGTTTCGGTTGGTGGCGCTGATGGCCACTTCACCCGGTTCGAGGGTGCCGGCACCAAGTCCGATGCAGGTTCCACAGCCGGGAGGCAGAAAGTGGGCGCCGGCATCGCCGAGTGTCTTCCAGTGTCCAAGTTCCTCTGCCTGGGCCTGCACGGTTTCGCTGGCTGCGGCGACGTAGAAATCGACGCCATCGGCAACCTGCTTCCCGTTGACCACGTCTGCCGCCTCGGCAAGATCCTCGAGCCGGGCGTTGACGCAGGAGAGGAGATACGCCTTCTGGACTTCAACGTGCTCCTTCTCGATGGCGGGCAGGGAGTGCATGACCTTCACGTGATCGGGGCCCGAGACATGTGGAATGACTGTCGAGAGATCAAGGGTCAGTTCAACCGCGTAGTAGGCGCCATCCTCGGCATGCAACTGGTGTTCGTGCCAGGCCTGCACGTCATCCCTCGTGTACCGGGGTGTCTTGCGGCTGCCAAGCCAGTCGGCACGATCGAGCAACCACTTCTGGAGAACGTCGTCGAAGGGGAAGACGCCAGCCAGGGCTCCCCACTCCGTGGTCATGTTGGCCACGCTCATCCGCTGGTCCATGGAGAGGCAGGCAATGCCGTCTCCAGTGAACTCAACGGCGTGGTTGAGCACCTCGTCGTTGTTGAAGAGCCCGCAGAGGGCGATGATGACGTCCTTGCCAACGACACCTCTCTTCAGCGACCCGGTCAGTTCGACCTTGGCGACCTGCGGTACCTGCCACCAGGTTTCTCCCGTAGCCCAGATGGCGGCCGCGTCCGTTCGAACCACAGGCGTGCCGAGGGATGCTATTGCGCCGTAGATATTTGAATGCGAGTCGGAGCCGACGACCATGGACCCGGGCGTCACGTACCCACGCTCGATCATCACCTGGTGACTGATGCCGGTGCCGGCAGGATAGAAGTCGACTCCATGTTCACGGGCGAACTTCTCGATGCTGGCGTACTTCCCGAGATTCTCTGGAGTGAGGTTCTGGATGTCGTGGTCGATGGCATAGACCGGCTGCGACGGATCATGGATCTTCTCGGCGCCGATGGCCTTGAACTTCTTCATGACGGCCGACGTGTTGTCATGCGTCATGATGTGCTTGGGATGAATCCGTACGAAATCACCTGAGTGGACCGGGTTTCCCCCGCTGTGCATGGATGCGATCTGTTCAATGAGCGTCTGTGGCATTGTTTCCTACTTCGTTCTGCGTGGAGCCAGGGGCCGCCTTGAATCAACGATGATCGTCACGAGGAGCATCAGGTGCGAAAGGCATTCGAGCACCTCCTCCATGTCATCGTAGAAACGGTCCTCCTGGAGCACGCCGCCAAGGGCGGCGTCGATGCCTCGAAGGGCGCGGCGGGCGATGGCCTGGGAGAGCACGTAGGTGCACCCGGTCGCGATCAGCCAGACCCGGGCCATGGGATTCGGATCGAGGAAGGTGTCCATCTCGCGGCGTCGTATCCAGCCCCAGGCTCCAAGGATGGCCACCATGACGTAGACGCCCTTGTCCATCCAGTTCCAGTGGATCTCCCGAAAGAGGACCGTCATGGCCAGCATTGCAAGGAGCAGGTGGTATTCAAGTCGCCTGGAGGCGAATCGCGCGAGGCCTGCTGCAAGGGCCGCGATGGTGAGGGCGATCGCGGCAACCTCGAGGGCGGGCTTCCAGGATCGTCGGACATAGTCATCCGGGGTCAGGAAGAAGATGCACAGGATGGCGACCGGCCCAATCAGGACAGGCCACCAATACCACCAGCGAGTTGGCACCTTTGCTTGCTTGAGGTCGTTCATGGGCCAGAGTCTACCATCGCGTATCAGTTGGAACCGGCCAGTTCGGGTCGAGGCTCGGGGTGGTTCCATCGTTGCCAGAGCGTGATGAAGTGCGGGTCCCTGCAACTGGGAAATGAGAAATAGCGCACGGCTTCTGCAGAAAGGAACCATGTTTCAACGGCTGAATCAGTCCTCCGGTCGGAGTCGATGCCACGGACCAGGCAGATGGCGTTGTCGCTTCTGAAGCACAACTCGTCATTGATCTGCAGGAACCCGGTGCCGGCGACAGGCACGCTGAAGCCAAGTCGAAGCTCGGGTGCCTTGCGACGCACGAAGTTCATGCTCAGCAGTGGAACAAGCACCATGAGCAAGCCGATGATGACGCAGACTGCAAACGGCATGAGGAAGCCAAACAGCATGAAGATGCAGCCGAGGATGATGGCGCTGCGAGCCCTTCTTCGCCCAACCCGAGATCCAGGGAACACCTTCTCCGCTTCAAGCAGCATGTCGGGCAGTTCAATATGTTCAAGTTGTGATGCAAGGCGGAGGTCTGCAAGGGTCCGAGGTGTCTCAAGTGACTCTGCGGCCAGTTCTTCGAGAAGTCGCTGGTAGGCAGGTGCAGCGGCCCTGGGTCCGCAGGCACGAAGCGGGAGGCGGGTGCGAGTCAACGCCCGAAGCCATGGAGCCCACTTGGAATCTCGAAAGCGTCGCTTTATGAACCGGCGTTCACGCCTGGCCTGGTATGCATGGCCAAGCAGCAGCCCCAGGGGAATCATGTAGAAGACGCCCATCATCGCCAGCTCAAAGGGGGTGATGGAGGGCCATCCGCGTTGAAGCAGGGTTACGGTTGGGAAGATCGAGGCCAGTAGAAACAACAGGGTGATCAACAGCATCATGGTCGGCCACGAGTATCGCTCGCGCCTGGCGTGAGGCATGGGCAAGGTCTTGATCCAGCCTGGAAACTCAGGGTCGGGCCAGTGTTGGACGTTCCGGGGAAGTTTCCGGATGCGGCGCCTGTCGGATTTCAGTTGATCTTCTGAACCCATGGAAGCCTGGCTTTCAGGAGCCCGAGCGACGGCCAAGGTACTTGGCGATGTCGAAGTCCACGAAGTCGGCGTGGTGGAAGATGATCGACTCGATGCTACGCTCGACCTTCTCACCCTCGTGGCTGTGGGTTGCGATCATGTGCATGACCTCTGCCGGAACGCCGTGCTTATAGGCCATGGCGACGCCGCTGAAGGGATGCCGGAGCATCTCGCCGAAGTGGCCCTTGATGACGTTGCCGGACGTATCCTTGTCGAACTCCAGGGGCTTGCCGCAGTCGGCCAGCAGCGAGCCGGCAATGAGCACGTCCCGATCGATGGGGATATCACAACTGAACGCATTCTCGAGAACGTCGGCGATGGCGATGCATTGGCGAACGCAGGAGTTGAGGTGCTCGATGAAGGTCATCTCGATGTCACCAGCCAGGAGCGTGAACTTCACGGCCCGTAGTTCATCGAAGGACCAGCCCTTGCCACCGCAGCCGGTGGTGATGGCCTCGTTCCAGGTGGCGGCGACCTTCTCGCGAAGCTCCTCGCACTGGATGTCCATGAGGTTGGGGAAGAGCTCGGCAATCTCGGTGACGCCATAGGTTGCAGTCGCGGTCATGGTGTTCAGTCCTTCCAGTGGCGGGGATCGGTCACGAGCATGCCCCACTCATCGGCATCAATGTACTCGCCGTCCTTGCAGAGGTGTTCCCGGGAACGCCCTTCATGTGTGAATCCAGTTCTGTCCAGCAATTTTGCGGATGCCTCGTTCCAGGTCCAGGTCATGGCGCAGAGTCGATGGAGTTGAAGTTCGTCGAAGCCATATTCCACCACGGCGATCAATGCCTCGGTGGCATACCCCTTGCCCCGGTGGCTCTCTTCGATCATGTAGCCTAGGTGGCCACGTCGGTGGCGTTCGTTCAGATCCAGGCCGATATTTCCCACTGCGCCTTCGCAGCCATTCACATCTCGAAGGTGGATATGGAAGTACACGCACTCCCCCTTCTGCATCTTGGCGATGCCTTCTCCAAGCCGGGTACGAGCCCATTCCAGGTCGATATCCGGGGGGAAGGACAGCGTGCCCTCCTGGACTCCCGGCGAGGTGATGATGCGAAGAAAATCATCCAGGTCGACCATCGTGACTGGCCGGAGGACGAGCCTGGGAGTGGTCAACTCGAGTCCATCCACCTCGATGAGCATCGCGTCGGTCACGTGGTTCAGTCCAGGGAACGGGCGGCTGGCCCGTCGTAGGAATGGTCGGTGGGCGAGATGCGTCGCATGGGCTTCATGCGGACCTGCTCCTCGCGGACGTGGGCAACAAGTCCTGGTACCCGGGCGATCATAAACAGGCCGTTCATGACCTCCGGCTCAAACCCCAGGTCGGCTAGGATCGCGCCAATGGCGCCATCGACATTGATGGGCAGCGCCTTCCCGCGGCCGGCAAAGGTCGCTTCGACAGCTTGGGCTGCGGCGACGTGTCGTCCACAGGCACCGGCCTTCTCGGCCAGCTCAAACAGTCGAGCAGTTCGTGGGTCGGCGGTATGGATGCGATGTCCGAAGCCGCTCATGCGTCGACCGTCGGCCTTCATGGAATCAAGGAAGTCGCCGGCGGCGGCTTCAAGATCACCATCACCGGCTGCTTCAAGCAGTTCGCCAAGTTGCAGGGCGCAGTTGGTGATCGCCCCACCGTGATGATCATTGATGGACATGATGCCCGCGGCGACCGAGGCGCTCAGTGAGGCACCCGATGAGGCAACAGTTCGTGCTGCAAGGACCGATGGTGGCGTGGCGCCGTGGTCGATGCTCGAGACGATGATGGCTTCCATGAGGTCGCCCGTGGCAGCATCGGGCATCTCGCCTTGGAGGATCAGATACACGGCCTGCCCAACGTTGGCCGTTCCCATCAACTCGGCGATGTCGTAGCCGCGCACACGAACAGAGTTCGGCTGGATCTCGGTGACGGCGGTATTCCAGGTGTCGGCCATGGTGGCTCCTAGGTCGTGCTTGTTGCCCCGAAGACGCCAAGGGCAGCCTCGGGAAGATCGCCGAATCCGTCAACCACGACGCCGCCGGCCTGCGTCAAGGCTCGCACCTTGCCGGCATGCGTGCCGCGGTCTCCCTCGATGATAGCGCCGGCATGGCTGAAGCGGGTGCCTTCGCGGGCCGCCTTGCCACCGATGTAGGCGACAACCGGCTTGGTGACCTCGCCGGCGGCCATCAGGTCGGCCAGCCGCTCCTCCATGGAGCCGCCGATCTCGCCAAAGAGCACGATGGCATCCGTCTCGGGGTCATCCTGGAACTTCAGGGCGACCTCGGGGAAGGTCAGGCCCAGCACCGAGTCGCCACCGACGTGGCAGATGGTCGAGATGCCAAGGCCGGCTCGGCTCAGGTAGTAGCCGCACGAGGAGGACATGCCGCCGCTGCGGGAGATCACGCCGACGGTGCGGCCGGGGATGGGCTCGTTGAACCATTGGCGTGCAGACTCGGCCCGGCCACCGATCATGCCAAGGACGGCGCGGCCCGGGGAGATGACGCCCAGGGTATTAGGTCCGATGAACTCGGCGCCGTGGGCCGAGGCAACCTCGGCGATGCCCATGGCATCCCAGAGCGGGACGCGATCGGGGACGAGCATGACGAGTTTTACACCGGCCTCGATGGCCTCGATGGCAGCGGACTTGACGAGCTTGGCTGGCACGAACACGACGGAGACATCCACGTCGCCATTGGCCTCGACGACCTCGGCGACGGTGTCGTGGACTGCAATACCCTCGACGTCCTGTCCGCCTTTGCCGGGCGTGCATCCGCCGACGACGTTGGTGCCAAACTCTCGCATGAGTTTCGTGCGAGCGCGTCCCTCGCGGCCAGTAATGCCCTGGATCATGACCTTCTTCGTTTCGTCGATGAGAATCGCCATCAGGCTGCCCCCCCATCGGTATCGATGCCTGCAATGGGCAGGTCGACGAAGAGTACGGGGCGGCCAACCCGCAAACACTCGATCTCGCAGGCGATGAACTCGGAGTCGGCCTTTGCGACGTTTTCCTCATCAACGGCCAAGGTCGGTCGCCCGGAGCCATCATCCTTGAGCAGGCCGCTTGACCAGTCGGTCATCTTCGCGGTCAGTTCCGCATCGCAGGATTCAACATCGATCCACACGTGCCCTCCCTCGATCGGGAAGGCCTCGGCATTGCCGCCGACGTAGTTGGGGACGCGCCGAGAGAGATCATTCGATGTCGAGGTGTCGGCACGTCCTTCGACGAGGGTCGTGAAGCGTCCGCCGCAGAAGGCAGGCGTGTCGTCCTTGCGATACCCCTCGACGGTGGCCGGCAGGTCTTGGCAGGCATCCTCGAGAATCTCCACGGCACGGTCCTCTGCATTGCCGCCGAGTCGAATCACGACCGGCAGGCTCATGTTCATCTCGTTGAAGGCCTTGGCGAGGCCGTAGGCGGAGTGGAACTGTTCCTGGGAGGCGACGCCCGAGCCGGAGCCGAAGTAGCCCGTCAGTCCGTCCTGGGCGAGGATGATGCGGGCGGCGCGGTAGACCTTGGCCGCCGAGGGGTTGCCGGAGGTGTCGCAGAAGTTTGCCAGCGTAAAGCCCTCGTTGGTGACGGCATCCATGGACATCATGGATCCCCCGCCACCGGCGCCGTGGAAGCCTGCCAAACCCTTGGTGTTCTCGTAGCCGTCGGTGGGCAGCTGGGCGAAGTAGAAGGTGCCACGGTGATCGGCCTGCTCGACGCCGTAGGCGATGCGTTCCAGTTCGGTCGCGGGGTGATCGAGTTCGCGGGCGATCTCGATGCCCAGTTCCGGGTGGCGGAAGACGGCGTAGTCGTCGATGGTGACGCGGCAGTCGGCGGCGCAGACCGTGCCGTCGGCGAGGACGACCAATGGGTTGACCTCGAAGGCACGGGCCTCGCACTCGCGGGCCGTGGTCGCGATCGCCTGGATGGCAGTCGTGAGGGCGTCGTGGTGCTCGGCGGGAATGTCGGAGGCGGCTAGCACGGCCTTGACGTCGGCTTCATTGATGCCATCACTGACGGAGACCGGAAGGCGTGCGACGCTGTTGGCACGATCTTCGATACCCGAGCCGCCGGCGCAATCAAGGAGCAGCATCGGGGCGCGAGCGGCGTCGTCGATGCTCTGGGAGACGAAGAGTTCGTGGGCGATGTCCAGGCATTGCTCGACGAGCACTTCCGAGACGGGGAAGTTGCCAAATCGCATGGCAAGCAGCGTCTGGGCGTGTGTCCTGGCTTCCTCGGGCGTGTCGGCGAAGAGGACGCCGCCGAGTGCCTTGCGGCCGGTGATCCAGGCCTGGACCTTCAAGACGACGCGTCCACCGAGTTCGGCGGCGACATCGTGGGCCTGTTGCGGCGTCGTGATGGCGCTGCCTTCGGGGACAGGGATCCCCCGCTGCTTGAGCAGGGCCTTGCCTTGGTATTCATGCAGTCGGGCCACGTGGAATCCCTGTGAACGCAGTAAAAGCAGCACTTGCGGGGTGAAAAGGGAGATTCTATCCATCCTTGGATGCGTGGGCAATCGAAACGGGAAGTTGCTGCTTTACAGGGCGACGTCCAACCCTAGATTGGAGGGACGTGTCACGAGGCACCGCGTGCCCTGGGAGGGGAACAGATGAACCTGTTGAAGAGAACTGCTGTACTGACCTGCCTGCTGGGAACGCCCATCGCGACGGCCGACATCTACCAGTACGAGGACTGCGACGGCAACGGAACGCTGCTGCTGACGGAACTCGATGCCGAACCGTACGTCTACTTGTCGTACATGTACTTGGGCTGCGCCCACCTATCCTCAGCAGATCTGTTTGGCGCTGACCTGTCTGTCGCGGATCTGTCTGCCGCGAACCTGGATGGGGCGAACCTGAGTGAAGCGGACCTGGGTGGCTCGCACCTGCCTGACGCAGACCTGTCTTACGCGGAGTTGGTTGGCGCGTCCCTGTATGGCGCCCACCTGCTTGAAGCGGACCTGAGGTACGCGGACCTGTCTTGGGCGGACCTGAGGTACGCGGACCTTACTGGCGCGAACCTTACTGGCGCGAACCTGTCTGGCGCGATGCTGAATTGGGCGAACCTGTCTGGCGCGATGCTGGATTCGGCGAATCTGTCTTACGCGTACCTGCAATACGCGGACCTGTCTTACGCGGACCTGTCTGGCGCGTACCTGTATTACGCGGACCTGTCTGGCGCGTACCTGTCTGGCGCGAACCTGTCTGATGTCGGAGTCTGGGGGTCCGCTACGTGGACAGGTGCAACATATGACGAGGACACCATCTTCCCGGAAGGCATGGATCCCGATGAGTGGGGCCTGGTCTTTAGTGGCCCTCCAGTCACCGGCGCCTGCTGCCTCGATGATGGCACGTGCTCGACACTGACCGAGGAAAACTGTGTTGACGCGGGTGGCACCTACAACGGTGACAACTCCGATTGCGACACCGCGTCCTGCAACATCGGCGCCTGCTGCTTCCTCAAGGAGTTCTGCTACTGGGAGTGCCTGGAACTCAGTGAAGAGGACTGCATGGCCGAGTACGCTGCGACCTGGTATGGCATCGGTTCACGGTGCGAGGACATCGAGTGCCCCGACCCGTGCCTTGGAGCCTGCTGTCTTGGAGGCAGCCAGTGCGTCCTCACCAACGAGGCGCTGTGCGAGGCGCAGGAAGGCACTTTCCATGCTTACAAGATGTGTGACGAGATCGAGTGTGAGCCGGAAGACACCTGCCCCGGCGACCTCAATGGCGATGGCACCGTGAACATCCTCGACCTGCTGCTTGTCATCAACTACTGGGGTGTATGCCTGTAGCGATTCAGTGGCTGGCAGAAACTTCTGCAGCAACCAGCGCCGCCTCGATGGCGTCAAGTTGTTCGGAATCGACCCGGCCAGTCTCGCGAGCCTGCTGCAGCGACATTCTTGCCAAGGCGACGTACAAGGCCAACGTCCGTGGTGACGATGCAGCCAGCGTTTGAAGATGTGCCTGCACCGTGCCCACGTCGCCTCGCTGGACGCTTCCAGCCAAGGCATCAGGGACGCCCTGGTCCCGGAGATTGGCCGCGACCTGGCCCATCATCGGGGTCAATGCCTTGATGCCGTCCTGTGGATCGAGCCCGAGGTGTTCCCAGAGTTTTGCCGCTTCCGCTCCCAGTGCGCTGAGGTACCCCCCCACCAGCATGGCGGAGGCGTGGTAGAGCGACCGATGTTCGGGGGCGATCGTGACTGGATTGCCGCCCAGTGACTCGACCATGGATGTCAGCAACGCATGGACATCACCCTCGCCCTCGATGGCGAAGGTGGCGCCTCGCAGGCTTGCTGCGCCCTGGTTTGGATCGGTGATGGCCATCAACGGATGTAGGCTGCCCACCGAGGCGCCCGATGCACGAGCCGAGTCAAGTACATCCAGGGTGTGCAGGCCGCAGCAATGCAGGACGGTGTGTTCATCGGACCACTTCAACCCGGCCACGACCGGCTCGATGGCGTCATCCGGCACGGTGACAATGACCAGCTTTGCCGCGTCGACCGCACCTTGCATCGTCGCGTGGTGGGTGCCGGCAAGGCGTTCTGCCAACGCGGCCGCGTGCTCTGCCCGCTGCCCGGTGAGATGAAGGTCGCTTACGCCGGCCTCGTGCATGGCGATCGCCAAGGCGCCGCCGACTCGACCACAGCCGAGGATGGCAATGGGCGCATCCTGTCCCGGGACACTCATGAGGTTGTCGCCTTGGCCTGGGCATCATCCTTCTGCAGAAAGCCGCTTCCCCAGGAGAGCCCGATAGGCACGCCTATCAGTGCGCCGGCTGCATAGTCGATTGGAAGTGGCAGCAGCAGGTGCGGCAACTGCCCTGCTGCGATCATGGGGGCAACCTCGTCAGGCAACATGGTGCCAGCCACCCATTGGCCCAGTGCGCCGAAGACGCACACGGAAGGAAAGAGCAGGACTGGTTGTACGGAAGGCGCAACAAGTCGACCAGCAAACCCAGCGGCAATGGAGCCGAGTACGGCAGCAAGGAGGACCTGTCCCTTCATCGGGCTCTGCGCAAACAGCCAGACCAGGGGCAGGGCGCACCCCCCGCAGGCGGCAAGTTTCAATGCATCTGGGCTTGTCGCCCAGTGTGGCGATGTATCAGTGTCGCCTGGCATCTCCTGGACAAGGGGCCCACCAACCAGGTACACGGTGGCAGCAACCAGGAGCATCAGTATTCCCCATGCAACTCCCTCGGCGGCAAGCATGCCAAGGGACCCTTCGCGAAGCACGTCCTGGATTGGCTGCAACTGCAACGCCGTCCAGCCAAGGCCAAGGCCAAGAATGAGGAGGCTCATGGAGGAGCCTTGAATCCTCGTGTCCGAGAAACGTTGATTGGGGATATTGATCATCCCAACCGGCAGAGTAAGTGAGCCGGTGAGGACGTAGCGACTGAGGATGCAGGCCATGTAGGTGCCCACTGCAAGTGCCAGGAGCAAGGCGACAATGGCTGGCAGCGGGGCCTGCGACTGGAGCACTGTTGGACCAAAGCCGCCTGTGCTTGAAAGCAAGTAGGGCTTGATCACCAGGAACATGGCGATGGAACAGCACAGTGCCGTAGTGATGATGATCCAGTTGCGTGTGACCTGCATGTGGGGTATTTCAACCGCGACGGGCCATGTATGCAACCAGCGGGGGTCAATACGGTGCTCATCGCGTATCCTTCCGCCATGTCTTCAGCCCCGGTCACGCTTGATGGCTCACCCCTTTCGATTGCACAGGTAGCTGCAGTTGCAAGGGATACTGCTCCTGTACAAATCTCCCCGGCCGCCCTGGAAGGAATGCAGGCCTCCGCATCGGTCGTTGAAGGCGTTGCAGCAGGCAATGAAGCGGTCTATGGCATCAATACCGGCTTTGGATCGCTCTCCAGGGAACGAATCGATCCGGAGTCCAACAGGTCACTCCAGCTGAACCTGATCCGCTCCCATGCAGCTGGAGTAGGCGATCCACTTCCCCAGGACGTGACGCGTGCAATGCAGTGCATCCTTGCTGCATCCCTCGCCAGGGGGCACTCCGGAGTGCGGCCAGAACTAGCCCGCCAGGTCGTTGCCCTGCTCAATGCAGGCATCGTGCCGCACGTTCCCTCTCGAGGATCTGTGGGTGCTTCCGGTGACCTGGCCCCGCTCTCCCACGCAGCCCTGCTCCTGCTCGGCGAAGGCCTGGCCTGCTCGAGCAATGGACCCATCCCCGGCGATGAGGCATTGAAGTCTGCCGGCCTGGAGCCCATTGCACTTGAAGCCAAGGAAGGCCTTGCCTTGATCAATGGCACGCACCTCATGGCAGCACAGGCAAGTCTGGCCCTTGATGACATCGCTCGCCTGATGGACGCAGCCATCGTTGCAGCAGCCATGGGCATCGATGCCTGCCTTGGCACCCATGCCATTCTTGATGCGCGTGTACACGAAGCACGATGCCAGCAAGGGCAGATTGACGTTGCTGAAAAACTTCGCAACCTCCTGAAGGGATCGACCATCGTCGAATCCCATCGAGATGATGACCCGCGTGTCCAGGACCCATACAGTCTTCGCGCTGCGCCACAGGTTCTTGGTGCCGCCCTTGATGCAATCACCTGGGCAACCTCCATCGTCGAGCGTGAACTTGGGGCAGTAACCGACAACCCATTGGTGTTCGAGGAAGACCTCCTCAGTGGCGCCAACTTCCATGGCATGCCACTGGCCATCGCCATGGACGCCCTGGCCATTGCGATGTGCCATGTTGCAGGAATCAGTGAGCGACGTGTCTTCTGGCTCCAGGCGGCGCACGATGACTACAACCGGGTCCCGGCCCACCTGAGCCCGGAGCCGGGACTGCACAGTGGCCTGATGATTACCCAGTACACGGCGGCCGCATGTTGCAACGAGATGCGTTTGCTGGCGACTCCAGCCAGCGTGGGCAACATCCCCACGGCTGCTGGAATCGAGGACTACAACTCAATGGGCACAACGTCCGGCCACAAGCTGCGTGACTGCATCAAGCTTGCCGAGCAGGTCATCGCCATTGAATTGCTCACCATGGCCGAGGCCTTCGAGCACCACCGTCCACTGGCAAGTGGCAAGGGTGTCGAGGCCGCGCATGCCAGTATTCGCAGCGTCGTACCAGCGCTCCAGGAAGACCGATCGCCATCGCCTGATATCGAGGCCATCATCTCGCTGATCCATAGCGGTGCACTGGCCTGAACACGCCCTCAAGCCCTCTCAGCGGGTACCCTGTGTCGATGTCGAACTCGTCGACACGTGCCATACGGGCCCCTCGAGGCTCTGAAATGACCTGCAAGACATGGCAGGCAGAAGCCGCCATGCGCATGCTCATGAACAACCTCGACCCCGAGGTTGCCGAACGGCCCGATGACCTGGTCGTCTACGGGGGCCGTGGCAAGGCTGCCCGTTCCTGGGAAGCCTACGAGGCCATCATCGAGTGTCTCAAGTCCCTCGAACCTGACCAGACCCTGCTGGTGCAATCCGGCAAGCCTGTGGGCATCGTGCGAACGACCGAGGATGTGCCTCGAGTGATCATTGCCAACTCCAACCTCGTCCCCCACTGGGCGACGCAGGAGCGATTCGATGAACTGGAGGCCAAGGGCCTGATGATGTTCGGCCAGATGACTGCCGGCTCGTGGATCTACATCGGCACCCAGGGCATCCTCCAGGGTACCTATGAGACTTACGCGGAATGTGCACGGCAACATTTCAACGGCACGTTGAAGGGAACATTGAATGTCACTGCAGGCTGTGGTGGAATGGGAGGCGCGCAGCCGCTGGCCATCACCATGAACGAGGGAACGTGCCTGATGGCCGAGATGTGCATCGAGCGCATGGAGAAACGCGTGCACGACAGGTACCTCGATGAAATCATCAAGGACCTGGATGCCGCCATCGACCGGGGAGTCCATGCGAAGGAAGCAGGCGAGGCCGTCTCGATCGGATGGCTTGGAAACGCAGTTGATCTCCTTCAGCGTCTCCTCGAACGAGGCATCACGCCTGACACGTTGACCGACCAGACTTCCGCCCATGATCCATTGCAAGGCTATTACCCACAGAACATCTCGCGAGAAGAGGCCGACGTACTTCGGGAGTCCGATCCAGAGGAGTACCAGCGACGATCAATGGCATCGATGCGAACGCACGTGGAATGCATGGTGCAGCTGCAGCAGGTGGGTGCAAAGACATTCGACTATGGCAACAACATCCGCCAGCGTGCACTTGATGAGGGCTATGCAGATGCTTTTGCATTTCCCGGCTTCGTACCGGCCTATATCAGGCCGCAGTTCTGCCTGGGGCGAGGTCCGTTCCGCTGGGCAGCTCTTTCAGGTGACCCCGAGGACATCCGAAAGACCGACGAGGCCATTCTCGAACTCTTTCCCGAGGATGAGCCACTGCGACGATGGATCACCATGGCGCAGGATCGCGTCGCCTTCCAGGGACTCCCCTGCCGCATCTGCTGGCTTGGCCTTGGTGAGCGTGACAAGGCGGGCGTTCGATTCAACGAGATGGTCCGTGATGGCATCGTCTCGGCCCCACTGGTCATCGGACGAGATCATCTTGATTGCGGCTCGGTCGCATCTCCCAACCGGGAAACCGAGGGCATGCTCGATGGTACGGATGACGTCTCGGATTGGCCGCTGCTGAACTTCGGGGTGAACATCGCTAGCGGCGCTAGCTGGGTGAGCTTCCACCATGGCGGCGGTGTGGGTATCGGCTTCAGCCAACATGCCGGTCAGGTCGTCGTCTGTGATGGAACCGATGCAGCAGAAGCCAGGATTCGCCGCGTTCTGACCAATGACCCGATGATGGGCATCTTCCGACATGCTGATTCAGGCGAGCAGGCAGCCCAGGCATGCGCTGATACGCTTGATGTACCCATACCAATGCGGGATTGGAACTGACCAATGGGCGAACTGCTTCTTGTCAATGCACGGCTCTGCACGCTCAAGGGGGATGGCTCACCTCGTCGAGGGGACGCCCTTGGTGACCTGGGTGTCATCGAGCAAGGCTGGATCCTCATTGAAGACGAGCTGATCAAGAACCTGGGTGATGGCTCGCCACCAGAAGGCCTTGAGCCGGACATGGTCATCGATCTTGATGGCAGGGTCATCCTGCCGGGCTTCGTCGATTGCCACACCCATGCATGCTGGGCCGGTTCGCGACTTGACGAGTTCCAGAAGATGCTCGAGGGGGCGACCTACCTTCAACTGCTTGAAGAAGGCGGTGGGATCATGTCCACGGTCCGTGCCGTTCGCGAGGCAAGTGAAGAACAGCTTGCCACTTCGCTCTCCGAGCAGTTTGCACGAATGGCAACCTGGGGCTCCAGCACGATTGAAGTCAAGTCCGGCTATGGACTGACGACGGCGGATGAGCTGAAGATGCTTCGTGCCATTCATGACGCGTCCGTCCAGACTACGCAGTTGGTAACTGGAACCTTCATGGGCGCCCATGCAATCGACCCAGATATACCTGATTTCATCGATCGCACGATCAATGAAACCCTGCCGGCTGCTGTAGAGGAGTTTCCCGGTATCACCTGTGACGCCTACTGCGAGCAGGGAGCATGGTCCATGGAAGACACGACCCGCCTGTTTGAGCGGGCCACTGACCTGGGATGTCCTCTTCGAGTCCACACGGACCAGTTCAATGAACTGGGCATGACGGACAAGGCGATCGAGATGGGAGCCAGGAGTGTCGATCACCTGGAGGCCACCAGCCCCGCAGTCATCAAGCGTCTTGGTGAGAGTGAGACGATGGCGGTACTTCTTCCTGCAAGCGGGTACTGCCTTGATGATCGGTATGCAGCGGGGAGGGAGTTGATCGAGGCAGGTGCAGCGATTGCTTTGGCGACGAATCTCAACCCCGGGTCTGCTCCATGCCCCTCCATGCCCATGGCGATGTCTCTGGCCTGCCGCAAGTGTGGCTTGACACCACAGGAAGCCATTGCTGCATCAACCTACAACGCTGCGTGCGTTCTTGGTTTGCAGGGTCAGGTCGGGTCGCTGGCCCCAGGACATCGGGCTGACCTGGTGGTGCTCGATACACAGGACGAGCGCGAGCTTGCCTGGTGGGTGTCTGCGCAGCCTCCGCCCCTGATCATCCAGCGAGGAGAAGTCATCCAATTCCTTGCTGACTCTTCGACTGTCGAGGAGCAGGGTGAAGACCCCGAGGAGACGGGGCCATGACCATGGAGCCGGTGCAATGGTGATTTCACGACCACATGACATCGAGGGAGCTGCCGCTGCCGCATCAATCGTGGTGCAAGTGCACGAGCAGCTGGTCACCTACCTGGAGCCTGGGCGATCGCTGGCGGACATCGACGCGTTCGTCGGAGCAACCATCAAGTCCCTTCGAGCCAAGAGCTGTTTCCTTCGCTACCGGATCCCGGGGCACCCCCCATTTCCAAGTCACTCCTGCCTTTCAGTGAATAACTGCGTCGTCCATGGGACACACCTCATGAGCACGACTCCGATCGCCCCAGGTGACCTTGTGTCCATTGACATCGGGGTCAAGCACAACGGGTGGATTGGTGATGCAGCGTGGACGTACGCGATCTGCGAGTGTACGGACGAGGCCAGGCGCCTGATGGACGTTGGCCGCGAGTCGCTTCGTCGCGGTATTGCCGCAATGCAGCCGGGCGCCAAGTTGCTGGCCTGGGCCGAGGCGGTCCAGGGCTGCGTCGAGAAGGAGGCTGGCTTCAGCCTTGTTCGAGGCCTCGGTGGACATGGATATGGCAAGACATTGCATGGCCCGCCCTTCATATCCAATGTCGTTCCAACACGACCTGGAGAATGGGTGGACAGCACCAAGGAGTTTGTCGAGGGAATGCTTGTTGCTGTTGAGCCGATGCTCAATGCCGGCAGGCACGATGTCGAGAGCGACCCTGGTGAGTGGCCCATTCGAACCGCCGATGGCTCCTTGAGTGTGCATTACGAGGCTGATGTACTTGTTACAGCCGATGGCCCGAGAAACCTGACTGCCAGGCTCGACGAACTTCCGGATGTGGTGGGTTGAGGCAGTTTCAGGCTGCTAGGATCAGGAACAGGAGAAGGACATGATTTCATCACTGCTTATCGTTCTTTCGATTCTTGGCGTGCCGGACTACCCGGAGTCACGTCGAGTGCACCACACCGATGTCTACCACGGCACGACCGTGAACGATCCGTATCGCTGGCTTGAGAATGATGTCCGCGTCGACGAAGAGGTTGATGCCTGGGTCGATGCGCAGGCAGACCTGACGAGGTCGCACCTGGATGCACTTGAACATCGAGATGCCATCGAGGAACGCCTTGAGCAGTTGTGGGACTACCCGAAGTTCAGGACCCCCTTCAAGGTCGGGGGCAAGTACTACTTCTCAGCGAATACAGGGCTGCAGAACCAGGATGTCCTGTACACGATGGAGAGCCTGGATTCGGACACGACGATTCTTCTCGATCCAAACACGTGGTCTAAGGATGGCACCGTGGCCCTGGGGGGGACGAGTTTCAGCGATGACGGCCGGTACATGACCTACGCCATCGCCGATGCAGGGAGTGATTGGAAGACCTGGAAGATCAGGAACCTTGAGACGGGCAAGGACCTGGATGAAACCATCCAGTGGTCGAAGTTCAGCACGCCCGAATGGATGCCAGATGGCAGCGCCTTCTACTACTGTCGATATGACGCGCCCGAGGAAGGGGCCGCCTTCCTTGATCGCAATGTCTTCATGAAGCTTTATCGGCACGTGCCGGGTACGCCACAGTCCGAGGATACGCTCGTCCTCGAAGATGCAGATCAATCGAAATGGACCTGGGGCCCCTCCGTGAGCGAGGATGGTCGGTGGCTCGTCGTCACGGTCTGGCGCGGCTCCGGCCCACCGAACCTCGTGAAGGTGCGAGATCTGGCGGATCCCAATGGAGGCTTCATCGACCTGGTCGGCGACTGGGAAGATGAGTTCGAGTTCGTTGAGGCCATCGATGACACCCTGTACTTCATGACGGACAAGGATGCGCCTCGAAGACGATTGGTTGCCGCGAACATGGGCGGCTCCGAGCCTGCCTGGAGCGAGGTCATCCCCGAGCAGGATGCGACACTCAAGTCCGTCAGCCATGTCAATGGAAGTTTTGTTACCAACTACATGCAGGATGCTTCAACGAGGATCTCGCGGTACACCGAAGATGGCACACCGATTGGAGAGATCAAACTGCCCGGAATTGGAAGTGCCGGTGGCTTCACCGGGCGGAGCGATGACAGTGAAACCTTCTATTCGTTCACCAGTTTCACAACGCCGCCAATGAGCTATCGGATTGATCTTGACACGGGCGAGACGCGTGTCATGACCGAGTCCGAAGTCGACTTCAACCCGGTGGACTACAGCGTCGAGCAGGTCTTCTACTCGAGCAAGGATGGGACACGAGTGCCCATGTTCCTCGTGCACCGCAAGGACCTGGTCCGCAACGGGCAGGTTCCGACCCTGCTCTATGGATACGGCGGGTTCGACATCTCGCTCACCCCGTACTTCTCTCCTTCCCGCCTTGCCTGGGTCGAGATGGGCGGCTTGTTGGCCATACCCAACCTTCGTGGTGGCGGTGAATATGGTCGAGAATGGCATGAGGCTGGTACGAAGACCAGGAAGCAGAATGTCTTTGACGACTTCATCGCGGCAGCCGAGTGGCTCATCGCCAACGACTACACGACACCAGATCGACTGGCGATCCAGGGCGGTTCAAACGGCGGGCTGCTGGTCGGTGCCTGCATGACGCAACGGCCAGACCTCTACGGGGCCTGCCTTCCTGCCGTTGGTGTCATGGACATGCTTCGCTTCCACAAGTTCACGATCGGCGCCGCCTGGCAGAGCGACTTCGGGGACATTTCCGATCCGGAGATTTTTAAGGCCCTCCATGCCTATTCGCCCTACCACAACCTAGAACCAGGCATTGCCTATCCGGCAACCATGGTGACGACTGCCGATACGGATGACCGCGTGGTTCCGGGACACTCGTTCAAGTTCGCGGCCGCGCTCCAGTACGCCCATGCAGGTGATGAGCCTGTGCTCATCAGGATTGACCGACGAGCCGGACACGGCGCAGGAAAGCCGACGAGGATGCGAATCATCGAGACAGCTGATGTCTGGGCATTCATCGTCGATGCGCTCAACGTCGAGCCGATTGGTCCAGTTGGACAGGCCCAGGCCGCTACGGTGCCTACCGAGCGCTGAGTAGGCTGGCGAGCCATGAGGGTGGAAGATCCTCGACAAGGCAACGCGTGCTTGTGATCGCCTCGGCGGCAAGATATCCACTGCGAACGGCACCTTCCATGGTTGCAGGCCATCCCGTTGCGCACCAATCTCCAGCGAGGTACAGCCCCCTTGCATCGCCACCATGGACGCCGATAGTCGATGGGGCCGCCATTGGGCGAAATGGTTCGATCTCAGGGGTCGCGGCGAAGGTCGCCTGCTTTTCCTTCACGGATCGTGCATTGACAATCGTGCAGTCGCGAATGGACGGAGCGGCAGCGGAGAGGTCTTCCAGGACACGTTCGACAATGGCCTCTTCATCAAGGTCCATCCAATCGTCTGCAGCACTGATGACCGCGTGCAGGTGCTGCTGCCCTTGCTCATCAACACCCTTGTTGAAGACCCACTGAACTGCTCGGCCAGGAAGCACGAGATGAGGGATATCAATCGCGGGCGAGTCAAGCAGCAGGTGCACGCCGAGAATGGGGCTGCACTGGAACCTGTCGAGATTCTGCAGGCGGCTGTCGGACTTTCTTGCATGTTCGGGGACAAGCTTGTCCAGACGATCAGGAGACACGGTCGAAAGCACATGCTTTGCCTTGAGTGGCCCCTCGCCAGTGACGACACCACATACGCCATCTTCATCGAAGGCGATGGAGCGAACCGAACAACCGGTTTCTATCCGTCCGCCTGCCTTGGTGATGATGTCTTCGGCAGGGTCGTAGAGCTCTCGCAACGGGACTGAGGGCAAGCCCATCATCCCGGCGAATCGGCTTGGCAGGAACGCGTCCTGAAAGACCTGGATTGCGTGGACGGCGGCGACACGATCTGGAGGCAGGTTGCATGCACTGATGATGATTGGTTCCCAGAAATACGTGCAGACCCTTGGGGACTGGTTCATGGAATCAAGAAAGTCGGAGAATGTTCTTTCTCTCCAGCCCATTCGGCCAGGTCGCCCCATGCGGAGCAGTTTCCAGCAGGCCCTGCGAACCTCCCGCTTTTCAACTCGATCGAGCAGTCGCAGGTTTCGCAGGGCACGTGCCTGGTGAAGCGGCCCGGGGAGTCGCCCTGGCGTCAGCACGTCGAGCTCTCCATCCTCCCTGAGCCAGTAGAGCGTGTCATGCCACTCGATGGCATCCAGTACGCCCAGTCGCAGGTAGAGATCCTGGAGGTTCGTGCAGCAACCCATGAGAACATGCTGACAGTTGTCGAGGACAACACCACTGCGTGGATCTTCAAAACTGGTTGCCCGTCCACCGAGTTTCCTGCGAGTTTCGAGAATGACTGGTCGATACCCGGACTCCGCAAGACGCACAGCGGCAGCCAGGCCGGCCAGGCCCCCACCGATGATCAATACATCCGACATCATCCACCCCGCGCCATCCAGCGAGCACGTAACGCGATGGATGTCTTGTGTGCAGCGTTGAGTCGTATCCTCGGGCCGCTTGCAATACGGCTTGGATTACGATCAATCCTGTCCAGGAGTGAGCGGTAAATCGAGGTCATGGCCCAGAGCGTCGGCCTGCATTCTGCATCAATCATTTTATCGAGAGGTGCGGAACGCCCATAGGCCTGGTGGGCAACATCAATCCATCCTTGAATGAGAGACTCACATCGATCGGCATGAAGCCATGACAGCAGGTCCTGGGTTGATATTCCCGAAGACTTCAGTTGTTCCGAGGGGAGATAGCACCTGCCCATTTTGAGATCCTCGCGGAGGTCCCTGAGAATATTCGTCAACTGGAAGGCGATGCCACGTTCGATGGCCAGGTCCCTGGCCACGTCATCCGTTGCACCCCAGACCTGGATGCAGATCAAGCCGACCGAGGAGGCCACTTGGCGACAGTACTGCAGCAGTTCATCGGGGGTCGCGATCGGGCGGGCTTCAAGGTCAGCCTGCTGGCCGTCAATCATCATGCCGAACGGAGCCGGGTCCAATGACCAGCGGGAAACTGTCTCGGTAAATGCCTTCCACATGGGAAGGTTGCAGGGAACGATTCCAGTGAGGGATACCCGAGTATGTTCGGCGAATTCGTCAAGCAGGGTTGATGCGATGTTCCGGTCTCCCTGTTCATCGATCAGGTCGTCGGCATGACGCATCCATGCATAGATCGCATACATCGCAGATCGCCGAGGCTCCGGGAGCAGCTTCAGGCCGTAGTAGAAATTGCGTGCACGCTTCTTTGTAATCTCCCTGCACCACTTGTAGGCATCGAGTTCAACCAGTTCCGGGGCTGCCGTGCTCATGAAACCCCCCCGCTCTGCCTTGACGCCTTGATGGCCAGGTACATCTTGGTCATGATTCCAATTCGGGGACGACCAAGACATGTTTCAAAGTTCCACTGCTCGATACGGCGAAGTACGGTCGTACCACCTGCTTGGAAGAGCCAAATGACAGGACGAATATCTCGATCGACCAACTCAAGGAGCGTGCTTCCTTGATGGAAGAGATCCCATGTTCGTTCAACGCAGGTGCGAATCAGCTCCCTGTAGGACTCGAGGAATGTTGCATCGGGTGCATGCCGCATGTCTATGGTCGACCGAAGCCGCGACTCGAAGTCGGGGATGGAATGGAGTTCCGAGGGGAGATAGATCCGGTTCCGGTCAACCAGGTCGCGAAGGACATCCTGCCAGTGATTCGTCAACTGCAGAGCCGTGCAGACTGCATCGCTGGCAGCAAGCTGTTCGACGGAGCAGGGTTCGCCTGCAAGTGCAAGGAACAGTCTTCCCACCGGGTCGGCGCTGCCGCGGCAATATCCAAGGACCTCGTCCCATGTGCCGTATCGAGTTTTCGTCTGATCCTGTTCAAAGGCGTCGATCAATGCCTCGAAGGGGGCCTGGGAAAGTTCGTGTCGCTCCACGACTGGTGCCAGGGCCATGAATACGGGATGTGATGGGCTGCCTTCGAAGCACCTTTGAAGTTCATCCCGCCACCAGGAGAGCAGCCGGAGTGATTGCTCGGGATCACCTGTTTCATCTCCCAGATCATCGGCCCATCGACAGAAGGCGTAGACGGCACAGACGCCTTCAAGCATGCGGGCTGGCACGTACCTGGAAAGGACACTGAAATTCTCACCATGCGACAGTGCCAGCTCACGGCAATAGCGATTCGCCTCGTCAATGGTGACGGCGGGTCGCTGATCGGGCCCCCACATCTCGAGCAGCTCGATAACCGGAATGCTTGCAGGAGCCTGCATTGACCGGAAAGTGTACCGTGGTGGCTTCAACGATTGTCGATTGCTAGAATAGGCCTTCTGGAGTTCAATTTGCGATTGATCATGGCCAATCCACGTGGTTTCTGCGCCGGCGTCTACATGGCGATCGATGTCGTTGACCAGCTTCTCGATATCCTCGAGGGGGAGCCGATCTACGTCTATCACGAGATCGTGCACAACAAGCACGTCGTAAACAGGTTCATTGACCGGGGAGTGACCTTCGTCGAGCGAGTTGAGGACGTGCCCAAGGGGGCGATCATCGTCTTCAGCGCCCATGGGGTCAGTCCCGCTGTACGCAAGGCTGCCGACACAAGGGGACTGACTTCGATTGATGCCACCTGTCCTCTCGTTACGAAGGTTCATGCCGAGGCCATCCGGTATGCCCGAAGAGGATGGCAGATTCTTCTCGTAGGCCATGAGTATCACCAGGAAGTCATCGGTACGAGGGGAGAAGCACCTGATTCCATACAGGTGGTTGATTCAGTCGAATCGATTGCCAAGCTCAGGATTGATGATCCCACGAAACTCATCTACCTGACCCAGACGACGTTGAGCATGGATGATGCCAACAAGATCATCGATGCACTCAAGAAGTCCTTCCCCGATATCAACTCTCCTCCAAGTGACGACATCTGCTACGCCACGACGAACCGCCAGCATGCAGTCAGGGCGCTGGCGCCTGGATGCGACCTCGTCCTTGTCGTCGGGAGCGGAAACTCATCGAACTCGGTTCGGCTCACGGAGATCGCCCAGGCATCTGGAACCAAGGCGGTGCTCGTCGACGATTGCCATGAACTCTCCTCCGCCATGCTTAAGGGTGTCGAGACGGTCCTCGTCACGGCAGGTGCAAGTGCCCCGGAAGATCTCGTGCAAGCACTGATTCTCCATCTCGTTGAAGATCACGGCGCCTGCATCGAACAGCATGACATCTTCCATGAAAGCGTCGAGTTCGGCCTTCCCGGAACACTCAAGAGTTTCATGCGAAGCAGGGATGTCGATCCAGAGGGACGACGGATCACGATGGATGATCTGGCGTCTACGAACAGGTTCCTTGATGATCACGGTATCCCTTATGAAGTCTATGACCTCACGGTCGGCGCATCGGACTGATTCGAGCGAACGTGCACAACCGGCCACACATCTTCGATCTGGACAGGGAGAGCCTCCAGGCGATTGTTGATTCGATCGGTGAAAGGCGGCACGTTACCGACCAGGTGCTCCAGTGGGTGTACAGGCACGGCGTGCTCGACGTGGAGTCGATGACCAACATCAGTGCAGTGACCAGGAAATCACTGTCGAGTTCAATTCAGTTCAAACATGGGACGGTCATCGAGGATCAACTGGCTTCGGATGGAACAAGGAAGGTCCTCGTGGACTGGGATGCTGCGCCGGGGAACCTGCCGGTGCTCCAGGAGCAGAAGGCTGGAACACGTCGTTCGGAAGCTGTCATGATTCCAACGGATTCACGACGTACGGCTTGTGTTTCAAGCCAGGTTGGATGTCCAGTCGGGTGCACATTCTGTGCATCCGGCATCGGGGGCCTTGATGGAAACCTGACAAGGGGTCAGATTGTCGAGCAGATTCATCACCTTCGTTCCGGAGAGCCAGGCGGGCGAATCACGAATGTGGTGTTCATGGGCATGGGAGAGCCATTGGCAAACATGACTGCCGTCATGGAGGCGATCCGAACCATGAATGCCGATTGGGGGTTCGGCATCGGAGCTCGTCGAATTACCGTTTCAACGGTCGGGCTCCCCACCGCAATCCGCAGGTTCGTCGAGTTTGAAATCCCGGTGACACTTGCACTGAGCCTCCATGCCCCCAACGATCAACTGCGAAGAGAGTTGATCCCATGGGCCGAGTATTCAACCATTGACGAGTTGCTTGACGCAGCAAGTGAATGGTTTCATTCGACCGGACGGGAGATAACCCTGGAGTACATTCTCCTGGGCGAAGTCAACGATCGCCCAGAGCATGCCCGTGAACTTGCAGATCTCGCCTCGCAGATGCGGGCGAATGTCAACCTCATTCGGTACAACGAGGTCGAGGGCATGCCGCACAGTCGTCCTCGTGACGAGGATGTTCGCCAGTTTCAACGGATCCTTCGCGCAGACGGCGTAAATACGCACATCAGGGCAAGTCGAGGCCGGGACATCTCGGCGGCCTGTGGCCAGTTGAGGCATGAATCACGCGAGCGATCCGATCAACCCTGATTGAGGTTCCTGACAAGGTCGGCGTTTGCCTGCCTCAGTCGTCCATCAAGCGCCATCTCGTGAAGTTCCTGGAATATGGAAGTCCAATGTTCGTACTGGTCCATGTTCAGTGCTGCAGCCTGGACCACATCCCGCACTGCAATGCGGACATCCCGTTCCCTGCGAGTGCCTCTCCACGCACGGGGAACAACATGCCTTGCAAGGGCCAGCAGTTTCGTGGCCCAGTCGCTGGTTCGAAGATCGATCCGGAACCTCCAGCGTATGAAGACGAGTTCAAATCGAGTTACATACCTTCGCTCGATGCGATCACCCCTGCCACGCTTGATGTTCAGTCTCATCCGCGTTCGCCTGCGGTGCTCAGGTCCCATGGCCATCGAGGCCATGTAGATCGCATCGCGAATGAGCATGGATTCGGCGATTGGAAGGATGGCCAGGCGGGTTAACAGGTGGCCATGTTCAGCTCGATCTGCCTGGTAGAGGTTCGTGACGAGGTCCACGAGCCGTTCAGCTTCATCATGCCCTCCCCAGGAAAGGCACCGACGGATCGCGATGACCAGGTCCTTCCTGCTTGCCAACCCTTCGGGAGATTCACCGAGATCCGGGGTGGCGACCAGGGCCCGTTGAATGAGTCTCCTGAAGCGAGCAGCGCGTTCCAGGTGCCCCGGACCGGTGCGACGAAGGGTGTGGCTGAATCTTCGTACCAGCCTGTCGGCATCCTCATCAAGAGGGTCATCACCTGGACGACGTACTGAAGAGGGGTTCTCAGCTATGCGACGCCCGAACTCGAAAGCCTCGGCCGTCCTTGCAAAGCCCCGTGATTCAAGTTCACGTGTTGCTCGGATCATTGCATCAACCGTCACCGGGATCAGGCCCAGCTGAAATGCCGTGCCGACCTGGGCGATATCCGCCAGGCGTTCATTGTGGAACCTGTACCGACATCCATCGGAGAAGTCCTCAAAGAGATATGAATCCTTGACAAGCTGACCTTTGAGATAGTCGACAAGCAATCCGATGTCTTCGCCGGCCTGCTCGAGATCAAGCTGGTCTTCAAAGAGACCGGTGTTGATGACGGCACTGGTTCGGTCAGGCGAAGCGACGCAAAGGTCGGAATCCGGTCCGACAGCTCGGAGTGTTGCTCCACGATCAAATCCCAGCAGGAGATCCGCTTCCCCGTGGGGCACCTGTGGATCGACATGGAGATCGGGTGCATCATCTCCCCCGCGGGTATAGACAAGCTGTGACCATGCCCTGCGACCGGCCCCGATCGGTGTGCGGCGGGTCGTCCACTGGACGTGATAGTCCATAGCTTCACCTGCGGCTTCCAGGAGCCTCATCGCAGCACCAGGGGGAGAACCGCGGAGTCCAGCGAGGTGGACTCTCCAAGCTCCATGTTCGCCATGCTTCGCCGTGGGAACAGGCAGCTTGGAAGCGACATCTTCGCCATGGCGATTCGGTGCGCGTGTCCTCAGGACCTCGACCTGCTCAAGAAGCGGCCTGATACGCCCACTGAACCGTGGAGGCCAGCGATGTCCCAAGGTGCTTGCCGAAGTGGTTGTTTCTGCTGGCATGGCCTGCCGTGCTGCCACGACCTCGTGCTCAGCCTGCTGGAGAGGCTGTCGAATGACGCACGCACGGCCAGCGGGCCATATCAGTCGCTGCATTGGCTGGAACCCCTGGCGATCGATGTCCGAAAGCGATGACTCGATGAAATTGATGTCGTACTGGACTGGGGGCCCGTCTTCCAGGAGAAGAACACTGAGCCCCTGGGAAAGGACCAGTTCGCGGAGAATCGCAGGGAGACGATCTCGTTCAGAAAGATTGGCACGCCTGAAGAGCAGGTTCCCCGAAGCGCCGGGAGGAACTGCGCTCCTGGCCTTTCGTTCAAGGTCATGCAGTTCATGGGCCTGTGCAACGAGAAGTATCCGAGTGGCTCGTTCCGCTGATGCTTCACGGATGGACGTGGAGCCGAAACGTTCAAACCTGTGGTGGCCCCAGGTCTCAAGATGGACGATTCGCCCATCACCAGGGCCTGCAGTCATGCCTTGGAACTGCACCCTGATGGGCTGCGTGGTCGAGGCGTCATCCTCATCTTCTGAAGCATCGGCTTCCAGGAGCAAGTCTCCTTCTTCGGTAACCGAGTTGAACAGTTGGAGAGCGATATCGGTGACAGCTTGTTCCTGTGCCTTGTCACCAAGGATGGGAAAAGCTGCCGAAAGATCCCGGGGAACCGGGGGCGGAGGATCAATGAGTTGCCCCTGTTGGAAGGGGGAACTGTGGAGTGCCTCAAGGAGGTGTGAGATCTTCCTGGCCAGCCTGGAGGGGTGAAGATCAGCGATTCCACTCATGGTCACCGTGGCACCATCGGGCGTTGGTGGAAGTTCTCGACCATGGATCGCGGCCAATCTCAAATCGACATTGGCGGATCGTATTCGTTCCGCGCAGCGAAGTATCCGGGCCTCCACCAGGCCGGGGTGCGGCTCCAGAACGACGACGCTCCGGCACCTGGACAGGATGCGTTCGACAGCAGAATCATCAAGTGGCTGAATGAGCCCGAGGTGGAGTGCTGGAATACGTCCGGTCATGCCAAGTATGGTTGCCAACTGTCGCAAAGAACCATCGGCAGGACCAACGGTTATGAACCCGACCGGTGATGGATCTCCTGGGCTGGGAAGTGCCCTGTGCGTGTTCAGTTCGAGTCGCCGGGCCATGCGAAGTGCACCTCCGGACTCGGTCCAGCGAGGTGCGCGACTCCTTCGCCTGTCGACCCCTTCAGCACCTTCCATGGATCGATTTGGACGGAGTTCCAGGGTTGATCCAGAGGCCATCACGTTTGGATTGACGATCGTGATGGAGGGTGTTCCATCTGCACGGCTCAGCCTCAATCCCTGCTCAACAGCATCCCGGAGATGCTCGACGCAAGAAGCTTCGATCACCGGAAAGTTCGAGCCAGTCACCATCGTGGCTGGGGACCGTGCCCCGTCTGGATCCTGGACATCCTCGATGATGCATCCAAGTGCCGCTCCGCGAACGCAGATGTCCTTTCCCTCGTCATGCAGCAGCAGACCAAGGGCATCACACACGCTGTCCCCGGCCAGGACTGCAATGACATGCTGTTCCTTTCGAGCTTCCCAGCGGGCACGTTCCATCGCACGGGGAGCATCGGAGTTGACCAGGACTCTCAGGTGGTGCATTCGAAGAAGGTCGCGGATGTCTGGCTGCTGCAGATGTTCGATCAAGTCGTGAAGACTGGGGGTTTCAACAAGTGAAAGAACCTGGACATTGGGAACGAATTCCAGGACGGCCTTCGCAATGGCTTCGGGTGCAGACAGGATTGCCCGGCCACGATGACGAGCCAGGTGCGGTTCGATCATGTGCTGCATTCGCGTCATGGACTCAGGCTCGTCTCGAGTTTCATCAGTGACCGCACGGCATGAGCGAACCCGTCCTCTGCATGGTGGCCGGCAACATGATCGGCTGAAGTACGAACTTCCTCTTCGGCATTGGCCATTGCTATTCCATACGCTGCATTCGTGAGCATGTCGACGTCATTGAGGCCATCGCCGATTGCGGCTACACGATCCGGATCAAGTCCATTGAGCATGCAGTGATGGAGAATCATGCTCCACTTTCCAACGCTTCGGCCAAACGTCTCCACGATATGGATCGGTGAACCAATTGCATGCGACGAGGTGACGGCTCCCCACTGCTGCAGACTTATGTCCAGGGCTGAATCACTCTCGATACGGGCGGTGACATGACCGATATCCTCCTGTTCGCCGATGCCACCAACTCGAAGGGTGTGGTCGGGATCAGGGTCGTCTTCGATCAACTCGACATGCTTCACCGAGATGTCCATCGATTCCATCCACCATTTTGAGACGGGATGCAGACTGCTGGTGCCGACAAGGAGGTAGTCATATCCAGTTTCCTGGTGGTCCTTGAGTACATGAGCCAGGTGGCCACAGGCCGAAACATGGCCCACGATACGCTCGACGTCCGAGGGAGGGATCGTGATGCGATGCAGCGTCTTCCCTGATTCAAAGTCGGAAAGAATTGCTCCACTGGCCCCGATCACCCCTCCCTGGTACCCAAGTGGCTTGAGTGCATGGAGCGTCTCATTTCGACAGCGACCGGTGGCAACTATGTGCTGAAGGCCCAGCGTCCGCAATTGATGCATGACACTGGCATTGGCGATTGAAATACCCCCCTCTGGACCGAGAAGAGTGCCGTCAAGATCAAGTGCCAGGAGACTCCATGTACTGGTCATGTGTGGACCCTAGAACCTTGGACCCTGCAGGGCAAGGCGGGTGATGGATCGCTGGACTTGAGCCGGGCGCCGTGGCAGCGTAGGCTCGACTCATGGGATCATCGACTTCCACATGGGCCACGTCCATGCATCGACAAAATGAGGGGTACCTCTATTGATGGCCCCTGCTCCGGATCGAGACCACCGTAGCCTTGCGACAACCTTGTTGCCGCACCTGAAGAATGCTTGTGAAGATCGACTTCGTGATGTCGTCTGGTTCAAGGCCGACTGGCAACGAGGCGGAGCCGCTACCGGCAGAGCGCTCTGGCACGTGGATGGAAGAGAGCCGGCCCAGGTCATCATCAAGATTCCCGTCGGCCCTCGAGAACTTACGTGGCTGCACCGATTGCAACCCGAACCTGCAGATTTCGACAATCCAGTGGTTCCTCGAGTGCATGCAAGTGGCACGACACTTGGGGGGTACGACCTTGCCTGGGTGGTGATGGAACGGGTGCAGCATGGACCGCTTGGGATGCGATGGCACAAGGATCACGTGAAACGGATTGCCGAAGCCGCGACGTTGTTCTGGACTACGGCAGACAAGTTCGTCGTGGAGGAGGAGAAGGCCCGGTACGAGGATTGGCCTGAAATGGTTGATGAGGCCCGTCGGTCGGTGCGAAGGAATGAACCAAAAAACAGTTCAGACTGGCTCCTCCTGCTGAAGATTCTTTCCAGTGGAATCGACGACCTTGTAGAACAGTGGCGTGGCAGGGATACGGATCACTGGATTCACGGGGACCTGCATTTTGCAAACGCCCTGTCCCGTACAGGATTGCAGCAGGGACCGGTCACGTTGATCGATCTCGCGGAAGTGCGACCAGGACACTGGCTCGAGGATGCGGTCTATCTTGAGCGGCAACTCTGGGCGATGCCGGATCGACTGGTCTCATCCAAGCCTGTCAAGACGATGGTCAAAGCTCGTCGCATCGCAGGGATGCCGGTCGTTGAACACTGGGATGAACTGGCGAACATCAGGCGGGCACTGATGGCGGGTACAGCACCGACCTTCATGCGATCCGAGGGTCACCCACGGTTCTTCGAATCCTGCCTTGTTCAACTCGAACGAAGCCTGAAGGCATTGCGGCTGCTTCGTTGAGGCTGTTGGCTGCCCCGGAGCAGGCATGCCGTTGCCGCTGCAGTCGAGTCCAGATACCATGATTCTCTTCATTAGACGCCCTCCTGCTTGATGCAGGCCCACGGAGCATTTTTACGATGGACCGCGAACGACTCAAGGATGTCCAGACCTCTGGTCTTACGGACGAAAAACTCAATGAGGATTTCGTGCTCTGGCTCAAGACAAAGGGCCCGACGTGGCTGCTCGTCATTCTGGTCGCCATTGTCGCCTACCTGTTCATGGTCAACTGGAGACAACGGGAGGCTAGGCACCAGAATGAAGCGTGGGTTGCCTTGCTGGACGCTCGCCTTCCGACTTCCCTTGAGGATGTCGCCATTCAGTATCCGGATATCGACACGGTTGCACAGCAGGCCCGGCTTCGTGCGGCCAATACGTATCTTCAGTCAATCCAGCTTGGCCGTGCAATCGGATCGACGGCAGATGCAGTGGTACCGCTGACGGAGGAAGACCGGATCTTCAACCTGGATCGTGCCCACCTCCTGTATGAGGAGGTTCTTGCTGCCGACATCAACGAGCCCAGCAACACCGTCCTCGCCGTTTCTGCGTTGAATGGGCTGGCAGCAGTCCAGGAATGTCGTGGAGAACTCGAGTCGGCACGAAGCTACTACGAACAAGCAGCCGTCAGAGCTGGTGAACGCTTCCCGTTCCTTGCTGAGCAGTCTGCATCGCGAGCCAGCACGGTTGGCGAGTACGATCGTCTTGTCGTGATCCCGGAAACGATCCCACAGCCTCCAGCCTTTCCAACAACGACGATTGACACGATCCCGACACTTGAAGAGATCACGAACCCCTTGAACATTCCCCTGCCTCCGGACCCCCTTGCGGAGACGACGCCTCCAGATGAAGGCGATGGAACTCCGTGACCGCGTCCAGTCGCGGCGCAGGCGACGCATCAAGCAACATCATCAATGATGGAGGCAAGGTCGACCCACGGCGACTTGAGTCGATCTATGCCGCCAGTCTTGAACGCGAAGGCCCCGTCACGGTCGTGTTCACGCTGTCTCGAGATCTTGACAAGCGACTTGACCGATACCTCGTCGACAGGATTCCCTGGATCAGCCGAACCAAGATCCAGGACCTGATCAATGCAGAGGCCGTGACGGTCAATGATCGAGTCCCCAAGTCATCAACCCATCTCAGGAAAGGTGATGTCGTAGAAGTGCTCCTGCCTCCTCCACCAAGCAGTGACCTTCCGGCGGAAGAGTTGCCCCTGGACATCTTGCATGAAGACAATGAACTCATCGTGCTGAACAAGCAGGATGACATCATCGTGCACCCGGCACGCGGCAACCAGTCTGGGACGATCATCAACGGTCTTGCTTGGCACTTCATGAACTGCAGCAGCGGAACCCTCTCGGACGTCGGGCGTGAAAAGGCTCGGCCTGGCGTAGTTCATCGACTTGATCGTCATACGACCGGGGTGATGGTTGCCGCAAAGTCGGATACGGCACATTGGAAACTGGGCCGCCAGTTCGAGGAACGAACGACCAGAAAGCGATACCTTGCGCTCGTGCACGGGCGGGTCGAACCCAATGCGGATGTCATCGATCAGCCCATCGGGGCGCACCCGATCCAGCGACAGCGTTATGCAGTCCGGCACGATCATGCTGCGAAACAGGCAGTGACCCTGTACAGGGTTCGAGAGCTCTACGAGGACTTCACTCTTGTCGAGATCGAATTGAGAACCGGCAGGACGCACCAGATCAGGGTTCACATGTCCTACCAAGGCTGGCCAATCGTCGGCGATGACTGGTATGGAGGGCGACCATTGGCCATCGGCGACATCCTCCCTCGTTCAGCGAAGACCGACTCGCCGAGGACGACCCCCCTCATTGAGCGACAGGCCCTTCACGCAACCCTGCTTGGATTTCGACATCCCGGCACGGACAACGATGTCGAGTATGTAGCGCCACTTCATGCTGACATGCTGCAGTCGATCCACATGCTCAGGGAGCATAGCCTCGTCTCAGCACCAACCGTAGCAGGCACGGAACTGGACCTCGAGGAACTTCTCGGGTCCTGACGCTGCTCAGCGGATCTTCAGGAGAAGGATCGCCGTGCTCACCAGTACTACGGCAAGTATCCAGAACCGGGCGACAACCTGTGGTTCGGACCATCCACCGAGGTGGAAGTGATGATGGATTGGCGCGCAGCGAAAGACACGCTTTCCGCCGGTAAGCTTGAAAACACCCACCTGGATGATCACGCTTCCAAGCTCGAAGAAGAAGACGCCGCCGATGATGAGAAGCATGGCTTCCTGTCGAATGGCCACGGCAATGAAGGCAAGGAGGCCTCCGAGGGGAAGTGAACCGGTGTCCCCCATGAAGACGCTCGCCTTTTGGCAGTTGTACCAGAGGAACCCAAGCGCAGAGCCGGCAATGGCTCCAGCAAGAACCATCAACTCGCCGGTCCCCTCGACGTACGGGTAGAGCATGTAATGAGCAGGCTCGGGCGAACCTGCGATGTAGCAGAGGAGCATGAATGCAAGGGCTGCGATCACGACGAGTCCGGATGCCAGTCCATCCATGCCATCGGTGACGTTGACTGCATTGGATGTGCCTGAGATGAACAGCATCGAAATGAGTATGAATGGAATGAATCCGAGGATGATGGTCGAGGGCTCCAGTTCCAATCCTTCGGATCCCGGCACATACGTCCGCATGAAGGGAAGCGTCAATGCGTGGGAAGCATCATTGCTTCCGCCAAGTTGGTACAGGTACCAGCCGCAAACGACCCCGATCCCAAGCTGGAAGAGAAGTTTCTCCCACGCGTAGAACCCGGCTCTGGAGCCAGGCGAGCGACGAGCGACTGTCAATTTCAACCAGTCATCCACGCCACCGACTGCTGCCAGCCAAAGCAGCACGATCAGGGACAGGTGGACATACCTGTTGCCCAGGTCGGCCAGAAGAAGCACCACGAGAAGTATGGAGCCGCAGATGATGATTCCACCCATCGTCGGAGTGTTTCTCTTTGATGAGTACAACTGGTTGATGTCGGCGTTGTTGAATTCCGGGTCGTCGGCAATTTTCTGCTTCAGGAGCCACCGAATGACTGGGCGGCCTGCAGCAAGGACGATTGCAAACGAGAGAACAAGCGCAAAGAACGCGCGGAATTCCAGTTGGTAAAGAACTTGGAGAAGCGAATAACTGCCGTGTTCAGCAAGCCAATCGTCATAGGACTGGAGAAGGTTGTAGAGCATCTGGTTCCTGGGGTCCGTGAATCAGGTCTATCGTCCGTCACACGGCCCTGGCTTCTGATTCTCTGGGGCGACGCAGCTCGATGATTCGTTCAAGGGACAGTCCCCTGGAGGCTTTCAGGAGTACGGTGTCGCCTCGCTGAAGCATGGAGGCCACGCGAGACATGGCTTCGTCATCAACATCCTGTTCATGGACCAGCTTATCTGCCGGCCACCCGGAGGACACCAGGCCACGAACCGTGCCCTTCACATGTTGCCCAACCAGCATTACCAGGTCGATGGAGCCCCTGTCGGGATGTGAAGCGATTCGGCAACCAAGTTGATCATGGGAGGAATCGGCGAGATCCCCCAACTCGAGCATGTCTCCAAGCACGAGAACGATTCGAGACCCTGCTCGAGACTGGTCGAGGACAGTGTCGATCGCAGCCCACATGGAATCAGGATTCGCGTTGTAGGACTCATCGATGAAGTCGATCTCTCCGATGCTGGATCGACGACCACGACCACGAGGCGGTCGAACCTGGTCAAGCCCTCGCTGGATCTCTGCGTCTCCAAGCCCGAGTGAACGGGCAAGGTGGATAACGGGCACGGCATTCATGGCATTGTGATGGCCTGGCAGGCCAACCTGGAAGGTAGTTCCGTCTTCAAGCAACAAGGAGGATCCATGCATGTTGAGGGTTGACTGGTGGCCTGGCGAGGCTCCAAAGCGATGAATCTTTGAGGCCAATCCTGGTGGCAGGTCATACGGATCGTCACGAACCCACGCTGAGGTGCGAACATGCGGCAGAAGGGAGTATTTTTCCCTTGCAACACCCTCCTGTGATTCGAGATCCTGGAGGTGGCTCTGCCCCACCATGGTGATGATGGCGTGATCAGGCTGTGCGATGGTGCCAAGATGATCAATTTCCCCGGGCGAACTTGAGCCTGCCTCGAGGACGAGGTACTTGTGATGTGGCCGCGCGGAAAGGATTGACAGAGGCAGGCCGATGTCGTTGTTGAATGACCGGATACTTGCGCAGGTAGAAGCATCCTGTGAAAGAACATTCTGGAGGAGGCTTCGAGTCGTCGTCTTCCCGCAACTGCCGGTTATTGCTATGACCGTCACATCCTCGAGTTGCTGCCGCCAGTTTCGTGCCAGTTGCGCTAATGCCTGGCGGGTATCTTTCACCATGAGGACAGGAGTAGTATCACTTTCGATGGGACGTTCAACTACGACAAGCGACGCACCGTCTTCAATGGCAGATGTGACATGATCATGACCATCATGAATATCACCCTTGATCGCCACGAAGGCCAGTCCTGGTGCCACCTCCCGTGAATCGATGACGATTCCTTCGATTGGCTCCTTCTTGCATGCCGGGGACTGAAGCCAGGTTCCATCCACCCATCCTGCGATCGTGTCCATGTCGATGAACTCGATCTTGGAGGGCTCATGACGATGGAGCACTTCCATTGCAACAGCCTCATCGTCGAACGATATTCTCCGCGAGCCGACGAGCTGGAATCTCTCATGGCCCTTTCCTGCGATAACGACGACATCATCCGAGTGAGCGGACATGATGGCGTGTTCGATCGCCTGGGCACGATCGGGCTGCACAATGGTTCCCTCGGCATGGTCTGCCGGGATTCCACTGAAGATCTCTGTGAGGATCTTTTTCGGATCCTCGTTGCGGGGGTTGTCCGAGGTCAGGGTGATCCTGTCCGCCCATCTGGCTGCAGCCGCAGCCATGCGGGGCCTCTTGGTCGCATCTCGATCGCCACCGCAGCCGAATACGACATGCAGCCGGGATGATTCCGGCAACAGGCGACGGACATTCTGCAAAGTCGAAGAGATCGCTGCATCGGTGTGTGCAAAATCGATGAACACATGAGGCGCAGTTCGTGGACCCTTAACTCGCTGCAGGCGTCCACGCGGACAGGGACAGGAAGACAGTCGTCGCTGGAGGTGTTCAACCGGAACGTTGCATTTCCATGCAGCTGCAACAGCCTGGAGGGCGTTGAACAGGTTGTGCCTGCCGATCAAGGGGAGCGATGCTTCGAAGGAGCCCCAGGGGCCCTCGAATCGGCCAAGGCTGCCACGAAGATCTTCGAAGGTGCACAGGACTCGAGCGGCGGCACCGTCTCCGCATTCGATGACATGGCATGATGCCGCGGAAGCCATGAAGTCACCCTGCTCATCGTTGATGTTGATGATTGCGCAGCCCTCTTCCGGGAGTGATGCAAAGAGCTTCTGCTTGGAGCATGCATAGGAATTCATGTCTCCATGGTGGTCGAGATGGTCGCCCGAAAGATTGGTGAAGATGCCGATGTTGTATCCAAGTGGTTCAACACGGCCAAGATCAAGTGCATGGCTGGATACTTCCATGACCGCGTGGCTGCAGCCATTGCGAACCATGCGCCCAAGATATCGGCAGAGCTCTGGGGCCTGGGGTGTTGTCAGGCGTGCCTCGGTCCACTCCTCCCCATCATGAATCTCGATGCCGCTGATCAAGCCGCAGGGTTCGCCAGGAGAGGCAAGAAGATGGCGAAGAATGAACGCAGTCGTCGTCTTCCCGTTGGTACCCGTTATTCCAACCAACCTGAGGCGGGAGGTGGGCCTTCCGTGAATACGGTGGGCAATCTCAGCTCCGACTGAAGACGGGTCAGTGCATTCCAGGCTCGGGCCGGTGCAACGTGCACAGCCATCGGCATCACTGAGTACGATCGGCGCGCCGGCAGACTCGGCCTGGGAGATGAATGTACGTCCATCCACGGCATCGCCCGTCCTGGCAAGAAAGATCGTCCCTGGGCCGGCCAGCCTTGAATCCTCCACGAGATCACGAACCACGATCGTTCCATCGAGGCCATGGGGAGTGATGGGAAGACCATCAATCAGTTCTGGAATCGTGATGTGATGCGGTCCATCGCGTATCACCTGGAGGCCTCCTGCCTCATGCAAGTCCATGCTTCTTCATCGGTCAGAGGATGAGCATGGCATCGCCATAACTATAGAAGCGATACCCCTCGGCGACAGCTTCTGCATAGGTGGACTTGAGACAATCCAGGCCCGTCATGGCTGCAACCAATGCCAGGAGCGTCGAGCAGGGAAGGTGAAAGTTCGTCAAAAGTGCATCTACATGGGTAAATTCATGCGGCGGAGTGATCATGAGACTGGTTCTTCCAACCAGTGCTTCCCCAGGCAGTGGCTCGGGCAGTGACTCGAGCAATCGTGCCGTCGTCGTTCCCACAGCGATGATCCGACCACCCCCCCCGCCACTGCGAGCCTTGATGGCTGCCAGGGCCTCGGTGTTGATGGACCAGGATTCTTCGTGCATGCGATGGTCGGCAAGGTCATTCGCCTGGACAGGTAGGAAAGTACCCGCCCCGACATGCAAGGTGACTGAGGCCCTTTCAACCCCATCGCACTGGAGGGTGTCAAGGAGTTCATCCGTAAAGTGAAATCCCGCTGTTGGTGCAGCTACGCTCCCGGCCATGCGGGCATCTGCATACACGGTTCGGTACCAGTCCCGATCTCTGGAGTCGGCAAACTCGTCTCCTCCGCGAGCTCGAATGATGTATGGAGGCACCGGGGTATGGCCGATGGCCTCAAGAGCCGTATCCTCCGAGGGGTGGACAAGCCAGCACTCTTCTCGACGTTCGATGAGCGTGATCAGGCCTTGACCGTTCGAAGGGCCAGAGAGGTCCACCTCCTGGCCGGCACGAAGTTTGCCATTGCTCTTGAGCATGGCCAGCCAATCATCGCCTGTGGATTCAAGGTAGAGGCCCTCCACCTTCCCGCCTGTATCCGCCCTGGAACCGAGCAGCCGAGCAGGAAGAACCGAGGTGGTGTTCAGGCAGAGCAGGTCACCGGCTTCAAGGTACTCGCCGATGTCTGAGACCAGGCGATGCTCGATGGTTCCCGACGAGCGATCAAGCACAAGCATGCGAGCGCTGTCACGAGGCCGGGCCGGCTCCCTTGCGATCAAGGATTCCGGAAGTTCATATTCGAGATCGGATCGCAGGAGGTGCATGCAGTTATGTATCACCAAAGAGAGTTGGTCAACATTCTCCGTTCAATGATACTCATGGGCAACTACTGGTCTTGATGTAGGATTGCCTGCAGGGGTGCCACGGGAGCAGATCGCATGCCACGAATCTCAGCCATAGATCCAATCGGCCCAGCGTGGAATCGCATGGTCCTGATCCTGTTCAAGCCCTTCCAGTTCAAGAAGTGGCTGCTGCTGGGGTTCTGCGCCTTTCTTGCGCAGTGTGGAGAAGGGGGAGGCCAGGCCCCGGGCCCCGACCCTGGCAACCCAGGAGGCCGCGGCCGGGGACAGGATGGTGTCGGGGAATGGTTCGAAGAGAACATGGCCCTGGTTGTGTTGATAGCGATCGCCGCCTTTCTCCTGGTGGTTGGGGTCGCCCTGCTCGTGACGTGGCTCAACAGTCGTGGCAAGTTCATGCTCATCGACGGGATCGTCAAGAACAGGGGCGCTGTTTCCGAGCCATGGCGGGAGTATCGGGCCGAGGCCAACAGCCTCTTTCTCTTCCGGGTCTGCTACGGCCTGCTTGCATTCGCAGCAGCGGCCTTGATCGTACTCCTTGGACTGGCCATTGCCTCTTCGGACATCAGTGACGAGAAGTTTGGAGGAGCAGCCACGGCAGGACTGCTCATCGGCGGATCGCTCATGCTTCTCTGGATGCTGCTGCTGGTTGTGATCAGTTTCTTTCTCAGGGTCTTTGTCGTGCCCACCATGTACCTGAAGAGAGTGCGGGTCATGGAGGGATGGAGGGTTGCCTGGAGTGAGCTTGGCCGGAACCACGTGGGTTCGATCCTGCTCTTCTTCCTCATGCTGATGATTCTGGGGATAACAGCAGGTGTCGTTGGCATATTCATATTCTGCCTGACCTGCTGCCTGGTCACGATTCCATACGTGGGCAGTGTCATCTGCCTCCCGATCATCGTGTTCTTCGAGGCCTATGTTCTTGAATACATCCAGCAACATGGTGGTGGGTGGAGGTTCTTCCCTCGAGCCTGCATGGGGTGTGGATATGACCTCAAGGGCCATGGTGAAACAGGCGTCTGTCCCGAATGCGGCAAATGCCTGCAGGACGTAGCCGCAGGGTGAAATGACAGGAGCAGTCCTGGGACTGCCCCTGGCATCGACTGCTTGATGGGTCCATGGACGCCACACCGCGTGACATCCCATTTCATGCAAGAAAGACATGGCTACGCCTTCCAAGCGCAGGAAAGGTCTAGATATTTGTCATTGCCCGGGTTGTTTCACGAGGCATGAACTGGAGCAGTTCCGATGGAACTCGCTTCAAACCCCTCCGCAGGGCCTTGGAGAGGGCATATCGCATGGCCTGCTCGAACCGCTTTTGGACTGCAGGTGTGACATTGAATCCATTGGCCTTCATTTCACGAATGGCCCATTGCCACGCGAAATACTCCTCGAGGCATCGGGGGCTGTGCTTCCCGAATCCTATGGCATGATGGCCTATTTCATGGAGAAATACGACGCAGCTCATCGGACCACGTGGATACGGTGACTCGACCATCCGTGTCATGCCTCCATGCCTGTCCCGGAGTTCCCATGCGCATCCAGAAGTGGAAGAACGCCACTTGTGGACCCTGACGCCCCAGGCTTCCTTCATGTCGATGACAAGTTGGTCGTACCGCTTCTGCATCGCTTCGGATCGGGGGCGTGCTGACCGCTGACGGGAAGCGGCCCTGCTCCTTGAGACGCGGCGTTCCAGCGAGAGAAGATCCCAGAGCGTGTCGGCGAAACGTCTCATAGCGGCGTACATATCCCAGGTTCATCAACAGTATGGCCTCGCAGCCAGTCCTCGAAACCCATGGGGCGCCCCCCGGGCGACTGGATTCTGATCAAACGGATGCTGCCGGGCTGGCATGCAACTGTACCGTCTTTCATGAGGAGTCCCGGATTGGCATTCGTGTCGCTTGAGGAGGCAACTTCGACACTGAGCAGCCTCAACTGGTGACCGCAGAAGCGTATGTCACAGCCTGGCCATGGAGTGAGTCCATGAACACGATTCCGTACGGCGTCTGCTGGTTGATCGAAATGAACAGTTCCATCTGCTCGACTCAGCTTGGGAGCATGTGTTGCAGCATCCTCGTCCTGGGGCACAGGCCGCAATATTCCTTGTTCCGCTTCGCCAAGAACCTGCTCAAGAAGCTCGGGGCCAAGGCCAGCAAGACGATCATGCAACTCCCCCACTGTTTCTGAACTCCTGATCGGGGTCTCGATCATGCCGAGTACATTGCCTGCATCGATTCGATCCGCGAGGGTGATGACGCTGAGTCCCGTCGTCGAGTCGCCGTTGATGATCGCCCAGTGAATAGGCGCAGCGCCACGGTACCGAGGCAGAAGCGAGGCGTGGAGATTGACTGAAAGTCTTCCCTTCAGCAGTTCCGGGGCGAGTTTTTGCCCAAAGGCGATGACAACAAGCACGTCGGGATTCAAGTCATCGATGCGTGAAATCACGGAAGGTTCGTTTACGTCAGGTGTCTTGAGGCAGGGTATGCCCGCCGTGCCGGCATGTGCCCCGATGGGAGTAGGCGCCGGTTGCTTCCCACGGCCTGCTGGTCGGTCCGGCTGCGTGATGACAAGCGGCACCTCATGGCAATCCAACAGGTGCTCCAGCGAGGGAAGGCCGAACTCTCCACTGCCAAGAAAGATGATTCTCATGCGTCACTCCGCTGACGAATTCCTGGCAGCGACCTTGAGCTGCTTGATCGTCTTACGATTTCGAATGCGCTCCATCGTCGACATCTTGTCGATGATCAGAACACCTTCGAGATGGTCGTACTCATGCTGGACGACACGAAACAACGACTCATCCGTACACTCGACAGATGATCCATCAAGGGACTGGGCGGTGAGACGAATACGTGCGGGTCGCCTGACCTCGACGGTGATACCCGGGAGACTCAGGCAGCCCTCGTGATCACACTCGATCGGAGAATCAAGGAACTCCAGTTCCGGGTTCAGCCACGCAATCGCCTTCTCTTCATTTTCGGGATCCCGTGTCACGAACAATCGCCATGGCAACCCGACCTGGGGAGCCGCAAGGCCGGCGCCATTGGACTGGAACATCAACTCCATCATTCGAGGAACAATCGCTTGGACGACTGGATCCAAAGGATCGACCGGCGATGTCTGAGCTCGCAGGGCGGGGTCTGGGTACATCAGGATCTGGAGCTGGGCAGGTTCGAGTGGCATCTCGTGCGTATCCTAGGAAGGGCAGCCGAGCGGGGCCAGCGTGGCATCCTCGACCAATGACTCGTTAGTGCATACCATTCATACTTCAAAGCTGATCATCTGGAGTCGAGGCACGGATCGTGGCACTCTTCAATCGAAAAAAGGACCCGGCAGCGGATGAGACCGGCGGAGAGGCTGAGGAGTTCAGCCCCCAGCCGGAGAAGGCCAGGAAATGGTTCGAGCACGCCAAGTCCATGGCCGATTCGTCCAACTACAACTCCGCCCTCGTGTATTACGCAAACGGCATACGGCTCGATCCGAAGGCACTTTCAGCTCACGAAGCAATGATCGAGGTTGCCTTGAAGCACTACGCTGCCGATGGGAAGAAGGCATCGGCCAAGGATGTCAAGGGGGTCGATGGTTCTCATCCGGTCGAGAAGTTTGCTGCCGCGGAACTCTCATGGCTGTCGAACTACGACAGCCCATCCCTTGCGATCAAGGCCCTTTCAGCAGCAGTCGAAGCTGATCAACTTGAGTTTGCGCACATGATCGCTCCCAGGGTCCTCGTCCTCGTATCCCGTGCGAAGAAGGTGTCCAGGTCACAGGTCCTCCTGGTCAAGGAACTTTCCACAGCGACTTCGAACTGGGACACGGCCATGTCGGCCGGCCAACTTGCCCTGCAGATGGATCCGACAGATGGCGCGCTTGATTCGGAACTGAAGAGTTTGTCCGCCCAGCGCGCCATGACCCAGGGTGGTTACGAAGAGGCTGCAGGCAAGGAGGGAGGATTCCGCGAGTTCGTCAAGGACATGGACAAGCAGCGTCAACTTGAGCAGGATGAGTCCATCGCCGGTGTTGGTGGAAGTGAAGAAGAAGTGTTCGAGAGGGCCAAGGCTGCCTACGAAGCGACGCCCGAATCACCGGACGTGCTCAACAGGTATGCGCAATTGCTTCGTAAATCAGGCACGAAGGAATCACTGAATACGGCTCGCAAGATCTACATGAAGGGATATGAATCACTTGGCGAATATCGGTTCCGCATGAATGCCGGCGATATTGCAATAAGCCTGGCCAGGGAAAATGCAAGGGGGCTTGAGGGTGAAGATCGGGAAGCGGCTGAATCCGGGCTCTTGAAGCTCGAGTTGGATGAGCACAGCGATCGTGTGGAAAAGTACCCGACAGACAGGGCCTTGAAATACAAGCTTGGGGAGATTGCCTTCAGGTCGAACAACACCTCCCTTGCAATGGAATGTTTCCAGAAGTCGAAGGATGAACCTCGGCTTCGAACGCGGAGCGGCCACAATCTTGGCTGCTGCTTCGCTACTGAGGGTTGGCATTCCGAAGCAGTTGATGAGTTCAGGGAGACGTTGGACAATCTTGATCCGACCGAGTCGGGGCTCGAACTTGTGATTCGCTACGACCTGATGGAGTCGCTCATTGAACTGGCCCGACAGGAACAGTCCGGTGAATACGCACGGGAAGCGCTTGAAATATGTTCGGGAATCGCAAGGAAGGACATCTCCTACAGGGACATCCGTACTCGCCGCAAGGAACTGGATGAACTCTGCCGCGAGTTGCCCTGAGGCATGTCAGTTATCGCGGTCATCCCGGCTCGAATCGATTCGACACGATTTCCAAGGAAGGCACTTGCAGACGCGACCGGCATACCGTTGATCGTTCACGTCTGTCGACAAGCTGCTTCGGCTTCGCGTGTCGACCGAGTGCTTGTCGCAGCAGATGGCGATGAGATCATCCAGGCAGTTGAAGCTCACGGATTTGACGCCGTGGCAACCGATCCTGGACACCCCAACGGTACAAGTCGCATCCAAGAAGCGATCCAGGACATCGATTGTGACATCGTTGTCAATGTCCAGGGAGACGAGCCGGAAATCAATCCTGCGGACATCGACGCTGCGATCGAATGCCTGGAACTTCATGATGAATGCTCCGTCGCAACCCTTGCCACTTCCTTTTCCCCTGGGCAGGACCAGGAGGACAAGAATCTCGTGAAGGTCGCCGTTGACGAGCATGGACGTGCAATGGATTTTTCAAGACGCGTCCTGGAACACGGCCGTCTCTATCGCCATGTCGGGCTCTATGTCTATCGTCGCACCTTCCTGGATATCTACGTGAACCTGCCCCCTACCGGGCCGGAACAGGAAGAACGGCTTGAGCAACTGCGTATCCTCGGCCACGGATACAGGGTTGCAGTTGCCGTGGTTCAGAATGGATGGGCTGGAATCGATACTCCCGAACAGTATGAGGACTTCGTCCAGCGATGGAATCAGAGGGACGGAGACTGATCCGACTCCCATTCGATGGCCCCCCGTGGTATCATTGTTCATGCACCACCACGAAGACACGCACGACGAAGATCCGGCCTCTGGGGACAGTTTCCTCAGCCAGTTCGGTCGATCTGCTGCGCAGACGGAGTTCTTTTCTCCTGTTCCTGAGGGCTATGTGCCCGGCAGGACGAAGTTCGTTGCCGTCTTCGGCACGGTCATGTCCGGCCTCGGCAAGGGCATCTTCAGTGCTTCTCTGGCCAAACTCATGAAGGACAAGGGGTTGCGGGTAGCTCCCATCAAACTCGAGGGCTACCTGAACATCGATTCAGGCACTCTCAATCCCTACAGACATGGCGAGGTCTTTGTTCTTGATGATGGAACCGAGTGTGACATGGACCTGGGAACCTACGAGAGGCTGCTCGACCAGAACCTGTCCTGTAGAAACTTCTGTACATCTGGGCAGATCTATTCGGAGATTCTTGAACGTGAACGTCGGGGTGGATACCTGGGCCGTGATGTGCAGATGATTCCCCATGTTACGGGCGAGGTGAAGCGTCGACTTCGAGCCCTCGCCATGGAAGGTGGCGCAGAAGGATCACAGGCCGACCTTGTCTTCATCGAGGTAGGCGGAACGGTTGGCGACTTCGAGAATGGCTTCTACATCGAAGCGCTCAGGGAACTCGCTTTCGAAGAAGGGCCGGGGTCGTTCTGCAACGTCGCCCTGACCTACATACTCGAGCCCAAGACACTTGGTGAACAGAAATCAAAGGCCGCGCAGTTGGGTGTCAAGCGACTGATGGAGTTTGGCATACAACCGCATATTCTTGCGTTGCGAGCAGGCAACCCTGTCGTCGGCTCCGCTCGAGAGAAGATCGCCATGTTCTCGAACGTGCCAGAGCAACGGGTCTTCTCGATGCATGACCGCGAGTCGATCTACACGATTCCCGAAGCAATGCGTGCAGAGGGACTCGATCGACAGGTCCTGAGCATCCTGGACATGCACGGCAGCGTAGACCAGGTCGCCGAGGACAAGGCCCGGCAGGAGTGGTCCAACTACGCCACGGGTATTACGGCTACAAGGGATACGCAACTCAACATCGGTATCCTTGGAAAGTACACGGCACTACGAGACGCCTATGCCTCCATCGACAAGGCGCTTGAACATGCGGGAACGCATCTTTCCGCCTCCGTACAGACCCAGTGGATCGATGTCAGCGACCTGACAGTGGACACGATCGATGCAGCGATCGAGGGGCTGGACCTTCATGCAGTCATCGTTCCAGGTGGCTTTGGTGAACGCGGCATCGAGGGCAAGATCGCGGCTGTGAAGCATGTTCGTGAACAAGGCATTCCATTCCTGGGCATCTGCCTTGGATTCCAGATGGCCGTTATCGACTATGCCCGTCACGTGGCAGGCATGGAGGGAGCACACTCCACCGAGTTTGTTCCCGACCCGCCGAATGCCGTCATCTCAGAACTTCCTGAACAGAAGGCTATCGAGGGGCTTGGTGGAACCATGCGGCTGGGTGGGCAGGACGTGTCCGTCAAGACGGGCACACTTGCCTCCTTTCTTCTGCGTGGTGCTGACCATGTTCGAGAACGATTCCGCCACAGGTATGAAGTCGAACCTGAACGTATCGTTGAACTTGAAGAAGCCGGACTGGTCTTCTCTGGCCGGCATCCGGAGCAGCCCATCATGCAGGTCCTGGAACTGCCTCGCGATATCCATCCTTACTTCATTGGGGCCCAGTTCCATCCAGAACTCACGAGCAGGCCGCTTGCTCCGCAGCCCATGTTCATGGGGCTCGTAGCAGCAGGCATCCTCAGGGCGGACCCAGACCGGGTTGATGATGCCAGGCTCCAGTCATGGCTCATGCCTGCCCAGGACACTACTGGTGCGGACCGGCAGGTTTCATCGCCTTCGTGTGAGCCTGATGCTTGACGGGGCCGCAGGTATTCGTAGAATTCCGATCCTTGGCGATATAGCTCAGCTGGCTAGAGCGGAGGATTCATAAACCTCAGGTCCCTGGTTCGAGTCCAGGTATCGCCACTTGTTCAGGAATCGAAGTCGGGGTCGCTGAAGCGACCCCGCTTCAATTGATGGCGGTCGCACCAGGCGGACTGTGCTAGTCCGTTTCATCTCCCTCGATGCCCTTCTCTTCATTGACCGTGTCGTAGTCAATGAAGGGGTCCGGGTCCGCGAAGTTGATGCCGTTGGGGTGTGTTGGTGACAACTCGGCCGTGCTCGCGCTGCCGGTAGTGCCATTCTCGGAATCCATGGCAGCTTGCCCTTGGATCTCGATGGAGTTTTCCTGCCCTGCCAGGTCATCCGTAGAGACAGGCTGCTGGCAAGCCGTAACAGCAAGGAAGAGGGAGGAGAGTGCTGCTGCAGGTACGATTGGGTGGGTCATGATGCGTCTCCAGGCCCTGGGGAGGGGCTCTGTGGGAAGGATACCACGCTGCACGGGGTGTTCACAGGCCTCCATAAATTCACGAATACCTGATTTATGGCTTCCAATGACCATGTTGGTTCTCATAAGATCTGTATGGAAGACGAGGCAGCAATGCCTCTGGAGAGGAAGAGATGTTCAAACTCTCATTCGTCGCTTGTCTTGGCTTGGTTGTTTGCGCGTCTGCGCAAGCGGCTGTCACATACCAGGATTCAGTCGGCGATATATTCGACTCCGGCCTGTCGAACCTTGACATCACCTCCGTGGATGTAAGTCACGATGCTGGCAGTGTCTACATGACCCTCAATCTCAATGCAGACATCGCTTCAGTCAACTGGGGCAATTACCTCATTGCGATCGACGCTTACGAAGGCGGGGCCGGGTCCAATCCCTGGGGACGCAACGTCGATTTCGGCGGTGCCGAGATAGATCGATTCGCCGGCTCATGGGTAGATGATGGCGGCGGCGCAGCTGGTTTCCACCACTTTGAAAACTGGTATGAAGCCGGCGGTGTTTTCGTCGATCTTTCAAACGCCTCAAGTGGAACAATCCATTACACATTGTCAAGGAACTGGCTCGGCAACGATGTCAGCTCCTTCAACTTTGATGTCATGACATCCGGCGGCGGCGGGTTTGATCCTGGTGTGGATCACCTGAGCCGAAGTGACCAAGCCACAGGCAGCTGGGGGGACACGTCCTACTCAGGCGACTTCCTGGTCTACGACCTTCCCGCTCCCGGCGCACTGGTCCTACTTGGACTTGCCGGGATCATACGCTCACGTCGCAGGCATTGAGTCCACAGATAACACACGAATGACTGTCGGCCCCGGTTTCCCCGGGGCCATCTTCTTTGCCGCATTGGTACCATGCGATCATCCCAGGTGGGGTGGCGGAGCGGTTGAACGCGCCGGTCTTGAAAACCGGTATGGCCTCCGGGTCATCGTGGGTTCGAATCCCACCCCCACCGCTTTCTGCCTTCAGCATGGAGAGTGCAATGACATCAAGCAAGAACACCAGCAAGCCATACCCGGAGATCCTGATTCATACGGATCGCCTGCTCAGCCTGATTGCCATCCTGGCCTTGATCCTGGGCGGCACCATTCTGATCATCCAGATATGGGACGACAGCTTGGCGAACTGGATTTGGAAGCTTGTCGGGAATCTAGGCGCGCTGATCGTCGGCTGCATGGCATTGGTCGGCATCAACCAGATGTTCGGCCGCATGCGTGGCTTGTTCACACGGGCCGTCCACTTCGTTATTGACTTCGGCATCATCGCCTGCTTCATTGTTTCAAGCCTGGTCATATGGGGCGCAACTGAGACCGATGCAGCCCTCAAGACGATCGGGACGATTGTCGTTCTGCTCCTTGTTGCGTGCATAGGAATACCTATTTCAAAAATGGCCTCCGGAAAAGATGCTTCCCCTGGAAACTGAGAACCCACACACAAACGATGCCGCACCACGAGTGGTACGGCATCGCGATCAATGACCGGCGGACTCAGGGGGAGATTGCGATTGCGTAATCGCTGTCTCGCCGATCAGGGCACACCATGGTTGTTGTCTGGGGTTCTCCTCGCACTGCATGGCCCATGAAGCTCATGCAGCCATCTATCTACCCTGAATGTGCAGCCTGAATATGGGTCCTGCAAACCTGAAGCGAAGATTTCAAGTGTGTTCGATCATTTCAACCATGATCGAAATGTATTCATGGAAGAAGGTAGGATGCGTTCATGAGATGCAAACCACTGGTACTCCTCGCGATTATGTTCACTGGTTGCGCCCCGCTGGATACGTCCTACGCTCCCATTGAAGTGGGCATCGATGTTCGGGATGCAACAACACACCGGCCAATCGAAGGAGCAAGGGTGGTTGGGTCAGTCAATGTCTTCTTCTACCCGGAGTCGCAGGACAACATGTTCGGCCGCCCTGGAGTAGTCCCGGGCTTTGTCGAGGTCAATGAACCTGCTGGATGGAAGGTGCTGACAAACGAAGATGGCACTGCCCTTACGCATGTTGCAGGAGGCAACCCGACCTACCTGTACATCATTGCGGACGGATATCCCTCGGCCGAGGGCTATATCGAGACATCTGAAATGACTGCCGAATACCCTTCTGCCTGGACACATGGGGTCATTGAACAAGCGATGCACGGTACACCGATGGAAACTACGCGATTGGAATACCGCGTTCGCAGCCTTGGGTCTCACGGCGTGCCGGGAACTCGATGATCCCGACTCGGATCAGGGCGTGCAGCCCCAATCCGAGATCACCTGAAGCAGGTCCGATACGTTGACGATCCCATCTGGATACGGTCCTGATGGAGATGCGCAGTCAGAGGAACCTCCCGGCGCATCCCAGTCCGAGATCACCTGGAGCAGATCGACGATGTCGACGATTCCGTCGCCACTGACATCTCCGGGACATGCAGCAATGCAATCGTCCGGAATGCCGTCCCAGTTGGAGTCGACCTGTGTACCACTGGCTTGTTCACAGCCGTCCGAAGTTCCATCTCCATCACAATCGTCGAGTACCTGGCAGTCGTCCGGGATGAGGTCAGGTCGACCATAGGCAGCCCCATCAGCCAGGAAGGCTTCCAGGTTCGCATAGTCGTCCTGCGTGAACTCGTCGTGAGCACCGCCAGGATGGTTCGTCGGCGATGTCAGCTTGTCCCAGAGTTCCGTTCGCTGCTTGTTCCGAATGCTCGGGCCGGGATATTTCTTCCCACCGCCGCCGTCCGGGGCATGGCATCCGAAGCACCATGTCTCGACCAGGACCTGGCCAGCAGGCTTGCTTCCTACGGGTCCGCCGTCACAATCGCTGCTGGTGCCATCGGCAAGGTCACACTCATCCGGGACACCATTGTTATTGCAATCAGAGCTTTTGCCCTCGGCAATATCAACGGAATCCTCGATGCCGTTGCCATTGCAATCAGTTCCACTTGATTCATACGCGAGAGTCAACGTTCCACTGCCGGTAGCCGCCTGCCATCCGCCGATGCGAATCCAGTATGTCTCACCACCAGACACGTTTACATTGTCGATCGCCGAATAGTAGGACTGGCACCCACTTTGCCCCGACCCATCGCCATTGCAGGCGATCTGAGTGAGGCTGGAACAATCATCGCCCTGGTAGAGGACCAGTGATGTGTCAAACGAACTTGAATCACATGTATGAAGCGAGAGAGTTCCACCAAGTCCCGGGTTGAACTGATACCAGACATCCGGGCTACCATCCCAGTCGAGATAGGTGCCTGAACACTGGCTGTCACTCGGGTCGGCAAGTTCAGCCCCTGCGCCCGTGGTGGAGAATGGATTTGCTCCTACGGCTGCCTCGGGAGCATTCTCACAGAGATCCGTGGCCTCATTTTCGCCGCTTTCAATCTGGCACTGGTAGCAGCCATCTCCAGGATCATTGTTTCCGTCGTCGCATTCCTCGCCTGCTTCAACGATGCCGTTGCCGCATTCAGGTGATCCTGCGCAGACGAGCGCATAGATCGTTCCTGAAAGGGTCAAGACATAGAGTTCGCCCAGGTCATCTTCTCCAAAAGCCGCGATGGAGCCGTTGGAGCCAGACCACCCCAGCTCAGTCGTAAGATCGTCATGGTCAACTGCGGTGCCGCCGCTTTCACGGAACACCTTGATCCAATCTGCGCAGTAATCGGCATAGAAGTAGAGGCCCTCGTACTCGGGAACTTCGCAGCCTCGATAGACGAAGCCACCTGTCACGGAACATGCACCGCCTGAATGACTGAATGCCCATATCGGGAAGTCGTAATTCGAAGCGCTTCCACACCCGGACGTGTTGTAGCTGGCATTGCCCTCGTAGCATCTCCAGCCATAGTTGTATCCTCCGCCGCTGGCCGCGGGTTCGAAGTCGATCTCCTCCCAGGCATTCTGGCCGACATCGGCAATCCAGAGATCGCCTGTCTGGCTGTCGAAGGAGAACTTCCACGGGTTCCTCATGCCGAGCGCCCAGATCTCATCCAGTGTTGAACCATCTGAAACGAAGGGATTGTCCGCGGGGATGTAGTACGGGGCATCGTCGACATCGAGGCGAAGCATCTTGCCAAGCAGCGACTGTGGATTCTGTGCGCGGTTGTTTGGGTCACCGCCACTGCCGCCATCGCCCATGCCGACGTAGAGCATGCCATCAGGACCGAATTTGACGCAACCACCATTGTGATTGGAGAAGTCCTGCGAGATGGTCTTCAGAATGACCTCACTGCTGCTGTCGGCTTCATCAGGATCCCCGGTAACGGTGAATCGTGAAATCACCGTGTTGCCGCTCGTGTTGGTGTAATTCACATAGAAGTAGCCGTTGCTGGCGTAGTCGGGGTGGAACGCCAGGCCTAGCAAGCCCCGTTCTCCTCCCGTTGAGATCCTCGAGGAGAGATCGATGAACGTACCCGTGTTCGAGTAATTGGACAGGTTCATGATCTTGATGTCACCTGTCTGTTCAACGAGAAACAGGCGATCAGCATCGCCTGGAGGTGAAGTAGCCGCTACAAGAGGCCCATATCCGTTTCCAATCTGAACAAGCGAAGGTGTTTCACATGAGCCTGATGATTCACACTCGTCCGGCACACCATTTCCATCACAGTCGGCACTTGTTCCGTTGGCAATGTCATCGGCATCGTCGACGCCGTTCCCATTGCAGTCGATGGTGCCACCGCCAATGGTTGCCGCTACGACAGTGCCGTAGACCTCCATTGACTGGCTGTTTCCGGAGGCGGGCTTGAAGACGCCAAGGACAGCAGTTGCATTCTGCGGCGAAGCCGTAGTCTTGAAAGAGAAGGTATACGCCGTTCCCCAGCGAATAGCATTTGCCCATTCGTTCTGGGCATAGGTCTGCGTGCAGTTCCATGTGAGGACGCTTCCACTGCTGGTCCATGACCAGTCGGTGTCATCGATAGGCGAACCACTGTGGTAGTCAACGTCGTGGAACTCGACCTCGTAGATCGAGGTGCCGGGATCGATGGGCACTTCAATACTGGATATTGAACGGTCCGAGTTCATGTTCTGGACTGAATAGACATACTGGTAGACGCCGCCGCCAAGATCGATCGCCTTTGATCCAATGAGCACACGGCCCTCGTTTTCGACGAACAGATCCGAGACAGTCACGTCACCATCAAGAGCGGCCCAGGCCTCTATTGCGGTACTTTCTCTGGCCGTGTCATAGTTGTCGATATCGATATCCCAACTGCTGCCACTTCCACTGACATCGCCCTGGACCCAGGACGTGTTGTTGTATCCATTCCCTGCCGCATGATCATCAGGCGTGATGTACTGGGCTTCAACGAAGTAGACGCCGCCACCATCCTGTGATGGGTCAAGGTCGCTGATGGCAACCTGCACTCGCTTGTAGGTCCCGTTGCCGGTGTCATACAGGTCGGTTCCGGGATAGGGGTATTCGCCTGTGAAGGCATTGACTTCCCACTTGGGGCTCATGCCGTTCTGGCTTCCATTCAGGCCTGAACTGTAGAGGTCTGAGCAACCAACACCAAGAACGGATCCATCCGTCCCGGCACAGCCGCATCCACACCAGTTGTTCGAGAGAGCGTAGAAGCCGTTCTTCAGCCAACCCTGGCCAAGCATCTCGAGGCGACCGTCCTTGACCCTGTAGACGGACTGCCCGATGACGGGTTTCTGGTTCGTTCCGGAATACCACCAGAGCTCCTCGTCGCCGATGTTGCATGACTCGGTACCAAAAGCAAATGCTTCAATTCCACCCACTGAACTGTAATTGGATGTTCCGCGTACATCGCCGACTATGACGTCCGGACCACCTGGGTTGTCGCAGACAGTCCCATTGTTGCCGCCGGCCTCAGCTTGCATGTTCAATACGAAACCTGAAGCAAGAATTGCCAGGAAGGTGATAGCCAGTGCATATTTCGCGTGTGTCATCTCTTGGAGCTCCTCGCTCATGAAGCAGGTTCAGGACAGTTCTAGAGTATCCCACACCCCACGGAAGCAAACACTGATCATGGTGTTCCAAGGCATGCAACAGTGCTCTCGTATTGGATTCTGAGGCAACATCGAGGCCCTGCAAGAAGGAAAGCCGCAATTTCAAGGATTGAATAGCCTCTTCCGGCCTCCGGAAGTTGAACTGGGGGCTTTATGAGCTGAAAATGCGGAAGAGCTTCGTAATCGGGTCATAGAACTCATCCACCACCCGCTCCTTGAGAGGGATGATTGCGTTGTCGGTGATGGTGATGTGTTCAGGGCAGACCTTGGTGCAGCATTTCGTGATATTGCAGTACCCGACCCCATCCCTATGCCTCAGGTCGGAAAGTCGATTTTCTTCATCGAGGGGGTGCATCTCCAGCGCCGCCGTGTATACGAGGAACCTCGGCCCGATGAACTCTTCATGCATGTGATGATCTCGAAGGACGTGGCAGACATCCTGGCAGAGAAAGCACTCGATGCATTTACGGAACTCCTGGGGGCGCTCGACATCTTCCTGCGACATTCGCCATGTTCCATCGGGAGCATCCGGCCTTCGTGGCTTGAACGGCTTGATCTTCTTCTTGACCGTGTAGTTCCAGGATACGTCCGTAACCAAGTCCTTCATGAGGGGGAATGCCTGCATCGGCTCGATGACAACAGGGTCGTCAAGCGGGAGGTCCTCGAGACGCGTCATGCACATGAGGCAGGGCTTCCCGTTGACCTCTGCGGAGCATGAACCGCACTTGCCCGCCTTGCAGTTCCATCGGACGGCAAGGTCTGGTGCATGCGAGGCCTGGATCTGGTGAACTGCATCGAGGACCACCATGCCGTCATCGATGTCGATTGTGTACTCGATGAACTCGCCGTGCGATGAATCACCACGCCAGATTCTGAATGTGGCGCTTCGCATCAGCCCATCTCCTTGACGATTGAACTCAGTTCATCCGTCCTGCCCATGACTGGAACATGACGAGTTTCGACCGAGCCGTCAGAGGCGAGCCCCGTGACCGTATTGACCATACCTAGGTCCTGGTCCTTTTCCATGAAGTCAATTCTCGAATGTGCACCGCGACTTTCCCGTCGACCGTGCGCTGAACGGGCAACTGCCTCTGACACATCGAGCAGGTTCCAGAGATCCAGCGCCGTGTGCCAGCCCGGGTTGTATTCCCGGTTGCCCGGAGACGCTGCCTGCTCGGCACGTGTACGCAGATCTGCGATCTTCCCTACGGCATCTTCCAGCTCGGCATCGACTCGAGCGATCCCCACCAGGTCCTGCATGATGTCCTGGAGTTCGTGCTGGATCTCGTATGGATTTTCCCCCGCCTGCCGCTCGATCGGAGCCAGGGCAAACTGCTCGATGTCTGCTGCCTGCTGTTCATCCAGTTGTGTAGAGGCATGATCAGATGCCCACTCTGCGGCATGTTGACCAGCGAGTCGACCGAAGACCAGGAGGTCGGAAAGTGAGTTGCCGCCAAGACGATTTGCTCCATGAAGGCCCCCGCCGCATTCTCCGCAGGCAAACAGACCCTTGACGCACGACATCTGGGTTTCGGCATCGACCTTGATTCCGCCCATTACGTAATGGGTCGTTGGTCCGACCTCCATCGGGTCCTTCGTGATGTCCACACCGGCAAGCTCCTTGAACTGGTGGTACATCGATGGAAGCTTCTTCTTGATATGCGACTCGCTGTCCTTGATGTTCTTCCTGATCCAGGCGATATCAAGGAACACGCCGCCATGGGGCGACCCTCTGCCTTCCTTGACCTCCTTGACGATCTTTCTTGCCACGTGATCACGCGTAAGAAGTTCCGGTGGGCGACGAGACTCCTTGTCGCCGATGACGTACTGCCACCCCTCCTCAGGCGTCTCGCAGGTCTGGCCTGCATAGAGGTCGGGTATGTCATTGAACATGAACCGATTTCCATCTGAGTTGAGGAGGATGCCTCCTTCGCCTCGAACTCCCTCGGTCACGAGAATTCCACGAACACTCGGTGGCCAGACCATCCCCGTGGGGTGGAACTGGACGAACTCCATGTCGACCAGTTCAGCGCCAGCTCGGAGAGCCAATGCATGTCCGTCGCCGGTGTATTCCCAGCTGTTGCTGGTAACACGAAAGGCGCGCCCGATTCCTCCAGTCGCCATGATCACTGCCTTGGCGTGAACAAGGTGGAAGCGGCCACGCTCACGGTCGTACCCGAAGGCGCCTGAAATACGTTCGCCATCCTTCAGGAGCCTGACAACAGTTGTCTCCATCTGGAAGTTGATTCCCTGGTGTATCCCGTGATCCTGCAGGGTACGGATCATTTCGAGACCGGTACGGTCTCCAACATGCGCAAGACGGGGATACTTGTGGCCACCGAAGTTCCTCTGGAGAATCCGTCCATCCTTTGTTCGATCAAAGAGCGCTCCCCACGACTCGAGTTCACGAACACGGTCGGGCGCCTGTTGAGCATGCAACTGGGCCATTCTCCAATTGTTCAGGTATTGCCCCCCTCGCATGGTGTCCGAGAAGTGGACTTTCCAGTTGTCTCGATCATCGACATGTCCCATGGAAGCCGCCATGCCACCTTCGGCCATGACCGTATGCGCCTTGCCGAGCAGTGATTTACTCAGGACAGTGACAGAGGCGCCTCTCGAGGACGCTTCGACTGCTGCACGAAGGCCTGCTCCGCCGGCTCCGATGACAAGTACATCGCATTCATGAGTGGTCCATCCCATTTCAGATAATCCTCCAGTCCGTCCAGTACCCGGCGGAGCACATGCGGATGTAGAAGTCCGTGAAACCGACCCAGAACAGGCTCATCCACGCCCAGAGCATGTGGCGCTTGTTGAGGCAGGTCACGCACTCCCACGACTTCTTCCGAACGGGATGCTTTGACAAGATGTCCAGGCGGCCGCCGACGATATGTCGGAGTGAATGGCAGCCGAAGGTATACCCGCCCAGCAGGACCACGTTCATGATGAGCACGAGCGTTCCTACTCCAACACCCCATTCCGCGGCGCCGTTGGTTCCCGTGGAGAACCACATCGCCTGCCAGGCATCCCAGGCAAGAATGAGGATGAAGATGAGGGCCAGGTAGAGGAAGTAGCGATGGATATTCTGCAGGATCAGTGGAAGGGAATGTTCCCCCCTGTAGCAGGACCTGGGTTCACCCACTGCGCAGGTCATCGGGTCCGCCCAGAAGGACTTGTAATAGGCCCCCCGGTAGTAGTAGCACGTGAACCGGAATCCGCCTGGAGCCCACAGGATGAGGAATGCCGCAGAAAATGGGAGCCATGCAGGCCACCAAGCCGGATATCCACCCTGCTCGATGACACCCAGCCAAGGGTGTTCCGACTGCATCCCATACAGCAGGGGTGAGTAGAAGGGCGAGAGGTAGTGGGCACCGGCCTCACCGTGATAGAAGTAGTTCTGCCCCTGGAAGGCTGCCCAGGTTGAATAGACGACGAAGGAGCCGAGTCCAAGGAGGACCAGCAGTGGGACCAGCCACCACCTGTCCGTGCGAGACGTCTGGCCGAATCGGCGTTGCTGTGGCAGCGTGATGTGCGACCGACTCATGGATCACTCCGTCTCAACCGGGGCACCTCGCCCCATTGAAGTTGGGCAGTTTAGCACTCATCTAGGGGGTGGTGGTACGGCGGCTACTGGGATTCCAACTGGCCCCGAACCTTCTTTGGCTTGCGGAGCGAGGAATCCCTGTACTGCCTGTTCATCTCGCTGATGAACTGTATTGAGATCCCCTTCGGACACGCATCTTGGCACTCAGCGTGGTTGGTGCAGGAGCCGAACCCCTCGCTGTCCATCTGCTTGACCATGCCAAGGACCCTGGATTTTGCTTCCGGCTGGCCCTGGGGAAGGACATTGAGGTGATTGATCTTCGCCGAAGTGAAGAGCATGGCCGACCCATTCGGACATGCGGCCACGCATGCACCGCAGCCGATGCACTCCGCTGCGTCCATGGCCAACTCGGAAATCTCGTGCGAGATCGGGATGTTGTTTGGATCAGGCTTCGGTCCCGAGTGAACGGTTACATACCCACCTGCCTGGATGACACGGTCGAAGGCGGAACGATCGACCATCAGGTCCTTGATCGGAGGGAAGGCGACCGACCTGAAAGGTTCGATCCAGACATCGTCACCATCCTTGAACTCCCGCATGCGTACTTCGCAGGTTGTGCAGGAATGTCCAGGGCCGTGGGCTCTTCCATTGATGACCATCGAGCAGGAGCCGCAGATCCCTTCCCTGCAGTCGCTGTCGAAGGCGATCGGCTCCCCCCCACTATCGGTGATCTGCTCATTGAGCAGATCCATCATCTCGAGAAAGGACATGGACTCGTCAACCCCGGTCAATCGATAGGCCATGAACCCCCCGCGAGAAGCCGAGTCCTTCTGTCGCCAGACATGAAGCGTGAGGTTGATCACTTGTAGCTCCGTTTCATCGGCTCGAGAAGTTCGAACTCAAGTTTCTCGCGATGCTTCTTGTGCCGCTTGCCATCTCCCTTGAACTCCCAGACCGATACATTCGCGAACTTCCCGTCATTTCGGATGACTTCACCGTCCTTGGTCTGATGTTCTTCTCTCAGGTGACAGCCACATGATTCATCACGGTCAAGTGCGTCCTGGCACATCAAGCCGGCAAGGTCTATGAAATCCGCAACACGCCCAGCCCGTTCAAGTGACTGGTTCACTCCACCAGCCGTACCGGGAATATTGAGATCTTCCCAGAACTCCTTCCTGATTCGCTTGATCTGCTTTTGAGCTTCTCGAAGGCCTTTGGCAGTCCTTGACATGCCACAGTGTTCCCAGACGACATCGCCCAGTTCCTTGTGGAAGGCCAGCGGCGTACGGGAGCCGCCGATTTCCATCAGGCATTTGATTCGATGGCGGCAATCCTCCTCCACATCACTGAATGCCGGGTGATCCGTGGAAACCTTGTCCTGGTAGATATCGTGCAGGTAGTCGCCAATCGTCTGCGGAAGAATGAAGTACCCGTCGGCCAGGCACTGCATCATCGAACTGGCTCCGAGTCTGTTTGCGCCATGATCCGAGAAGTTGGCTTCTCCAACTGCGTAGAGACCCGGGATGTTCGTCATCAGGTTGTAGTCGACCCACAACCCTCCCATGACGTAGTGCACTGCGGGGTAGATCTTGAAAGGAGTGTTGTAGGGTGACTCGCCAGTGATATCGTCGTACATCTGGAATAGATTGCCGTACCGCTCCGAGATGACCTTGCGGCCCTCGCGATCGATGGCATCCTTGAAGTCCAGGTACACGGCCCTGCTGCCTTCGCCAAGCACTCCATACCCGTCGTCGCAGACGATTTTTGCATTGCGTGAAGCGACGTCACGAGGCACAAGATTTCCATAAGACGGATACCGCTCCTCGAGGTAGTAGTATCGGTCTTCTTCAGGTATGTCCTGGGGCTTTCGGTCATCGTTCTTCTTGCGCGGTACCCAGACTCTTCCGTCATTACGAAGCGACTCGCTCATAAGAGTGAGTTTGCATTGGGAGTTCCCGGACACGGGTATGCACGTCGGGTGTATCTGCACGTAGCAGGGATTTGCGAAACCAGCACCGCGTCGATGCGCCCTCCACGCTGCAGTTGCATTGCAATTGATGGCATTGGTGGACTTGAAGTACACGTTTCCATATCCACCTGAAGCGAGAACGACCGCGTCGGCGGCATGGGATCGTATTTTACCCGTCACCAGGTCCCGAACAACGATGCCTCTCGCCCGCCCGTCGACAACGACAACATCCTGCATCTCGCAACGGGTATGCATCGTCAGACGCCCCGTCTTGATCTGCTGCTGCATGGTCTGGTAGGCGCCGAGCAGAAGTTGTTGCCCCGTCTGGCCACGGCAGTAGAACGTCCGGGAAACAAGGACGCCGCCAAATGATCGGTTGGCAAGTAGGCCTCCATACTCGCGTGCGAACGGCACTCCCTGCGCAGTCGCCTGGTCGATGATATTCCTGCTCAACTGGGCCAGTCGATAGACATTGGCCTCGCGGGACCTGAAGTCTCCCCCCTTCTGCGTGTCGTAGAAGAGTCGATAGATCGTGTCACCATCGTCCCTGTAGTTCTTGGCTGCGTTGATGCCGCCCTGCGCAGCGATGCTGTGTGCACGCCTTGGCGAGTCCTGAAAGCAGAAGCAGTGAACGTTGTATCCCTGCGCTGCCAGCGAAGAAGCGGCCGACGCTCCAGCCAGGCCCGAGCCCACGACGATGATGTCGTACTTGGGCCTGTTGTTGGGGCCGACGAGGTTGATGTGCTCGAGATGGTTCTCCCACTTCTCCTCGACGTACCCCTCTGGAATGCGTGCATTCAGTTCCAAGGCTCGCCTCCTTCCAGGGATGTTCCGCCGACTGCTGTTAAATCCCGTTCTGCCGATTCGACAGTCTGTTCGCTGTGAGGTTCGGGCATGACACCGACCCAGAAGAGGAATGGTACCGAGGCAAATCCGACGAACAAGCCGACAGCGATTGTCGTGGCGAGGCGACGCCATGCCGTATTTCGGTCAGGATTGTTCCACCCGATCGTCTGGAAGAAGCTCCATGCTCCGTGGTAGAGATGAACTCCGAGCAGTGCAACGGCCCCGATGTAGAGCCATGCGATCCAGGTGACCTGGAATGCGTCGTAGAGGTTGCTGTAGACGACCCCAACACCGTCTATTTCATGGAACGTTGTCGGATGGATTGTGCCCGTGGTGAACTGGAGGATGTGAAAGACCAGGAAGGCCAGCAGGCAGAGTCCGGAGATGGCCATGGTTGAACCGACGATGATGCGTCGCCGACGACTGGTCACCCGATACTTGACAGGCCTTGCCGACTTGTTGCGAGCAATCAACTGGGCCACGGTGATCACATGCAGGATGAGTGCACCACCGACGACGATCCTGATGATCCAGAGGAGGCCGCCATTCCCGAAGAGGTGCGTCCCAAATGTACGGAGCCACTCGGAGTACTCGTTGATCTTCTGGGCGCCGAAGTAGACATGGAAGTTCCCGTAGACATGAAGGAGAAGGAAGCCGACCATGATTGCGCCGGTTATGGCGACAATCACCTTCTTGCCGATCAATGACTGGTAGAAGTGGAGGATCCGCATGCTCAACTCTCTCCGGGGCTGGGACGCACTCTACAGCGGGCTCATGCACCGTGCTGAGCTAGTCCACGGGAAGGCCTATGGATGCGATCGTCGTATCATCAGCCAGTTCATCCGTGCTTGCAAAGCCGTAGACGGAGTCGACAAGTTGCTGGACATCGTCTGCAGGCACCTTTGTCGTTGAAAGCAGTTCATGAACTCGCTTCATGCCGAACTGCTCCCCATCCTGGTCGGGCTGTTCCACGACCCCATCCGTCATGATGAGGATCCTGTCGCCACGGGAATAGGACAAGGTGCTTGTCGTAAACTCGGCTCCACCCATGATTCCCACAGGCTGGTGATCCGCACGTTCCGGGGAAAAGCATGTTCCGTCTACTTTCGCGTGGACCCAGTGGCCATGACCTGCATCCACATAGGTCACCTCCCCTGAACCCGGGTCGAAGACCCCGACCCAAAGAGAGATGAACCGGTTGGTTGCGGATCGCTTCGACACATAGTCATT
>Ga0315339_1000300_pt1 | contig 70960 bp, 53 predicted proteins | sample ASW17metaG_FD_204514 | JGI IMG/M metagenome (GOLD analysis project Ga0315339, IMG submission 204514) | Ammonia-oxidizing marine archaeal communities from Pacific Ocean, United States - ASW #17 | ecosystem: Environmental > Aquatic > Marine > Oceanic | place: USA: California | collected 2016-12-05 | reverse complement strand
TCGCGGTCCATCTGGTATCGTTTCTTCACAGCGACTCTCCTTTTTCGTTAAAACGAATCAGTCAACCCGAGCCTATCGACTCGGGCCGGAGAGTCGCTACTTTCTACGGCCTATCGGACATCCTCGAGCGTTCTCCAACGCGGAGTCAAGGGGAATCTCAAGAGACGGCTTGCGAACCGTCACGGGAATGGAGGTGGTCTCAATAGGTCGATGCAACACCCTTCCTAGAAGGAAAGGTGAAGTGTAAGCCTAAGAAACTAAAAGGGTAGCGATGAGGACACAACACATGTCTCTGGGTCCTGTTGAAGTACAAGAAGTTGCGTCGTCGCAGTTGGGGCTTCGGGTGATGGGTACCATCTCGGTGTTCGGATACGCCAGTCAAAGGACTTAACTCGGGTGTTGCGTTGACCGGTTGAGCCGGCAGATGAACCCGCCATGAAGGGAACCCCAACTCCCGCGACCAATCGTACATCTCCTTGGCCTGCCGCCAGGAGTACGACAGGTGCTTGTCACAGAACACCGGCACCGACGCGCCGGTTTCGCGAAAGACTTCCGCGATCCGCTTGATGATGCGATGTCGCGGATAGAGCTTTTGACCGCGGCTGTTAAACGGGTAGCGGCCATGCTCGCCGACGAACAGAACCGCGTCGACCGCGAGATCATCTCCGCCGAGGGTCATTGCTTCGCGGATCGTCGGGAAAATCGGGAAGCCATACTGCCGGCTGAGAGGGCGGCTCATGTCTTTGACCGCGATCTGGTCAGTGAACATCGAGACGATTTGCGAGCGCGGCTCGACGCGTTGCCCGTTCGGGGCATAGCCGTCGAGCAGTCTCCCGATGATGACGTCGGCGTGGGATTGTTCGCGGTATTCGGTGACGATGGCGACGACGCGCTTCTTCGGCGCCTGCAAGGTGGCGACGAGTGTGCTGCCGGCGGCTGATGGGAAGGCCCGCCGGCTCAACCGGCTCGGGGGTCGAGATTCCACGGGAAGCATTCTCACTTAGGCGGCAGAGTCTTCGCGAACTGCAGAGCGCGATTCACCCAAGCACGCAAATCATCGTCTGCGTCGTACCCTTCCGGGTTGACGTAGACCATGCTCTTGAGCGGCTTGCCGGTAAAGTCCATTGGCCTTGTATGGGGCTCCGTTAGTGCCTTCGCCGCTTCCTCATTTCCGAGGCGGAGCATCAGATCCTCTCCGTTGACACCGCAGCACATGTGGCCGTTATGCAGAAACGCGATGCCGCCAAACATTTTGCGTTCCGTCACGCCCCTTTGTCGCTCGAGGACGCTCCGTATGCGCTCGGCGACTTCTTCGCGGTAAGCCATGACAGGAACTCTCCTAGGGTAACTGGATTGGTTCTGGAACGCGAGATGGTTTCCGCGCGATGCATCGATCGGCGCGGGTGGCATACTGATTGATTCCGATGGCATCTGATGTGAATACGGTTCGGCCGGCGGTTCGGCCGGATCTTCATGAGCGGTTGGGGCGCTACGCATTCGTCGCGACGTTTGTGTCTTGCCTCGGTCAGGTCACCTCGATCTTCATCGCTCACACGGCGCTGATCGCTGCCTGCGCGGGCCTGTTCGCATCAAGAGGACGGGTTCGGATGCCCCCCATCGCCGTTCCTCTGGTGGGCTTCGCGTTGTGGACCGCTCTTTCGCTTGCGTTTTCTGATGACCCGGCGGCGGGCCTGCCCCAGGTTCGGAAGCTTTTCGTGTTTCTAGTACTGCCGGTGGTGTACTCGCTGTTTCACACGATGAGCCGGATTCAGCGGTTGCTGGAAGCGATGATTGTCGCGACGCTGGCCGGCGGCGTGACCGCGATTGGCCAGTTCGCGTGGAAGGCGGCCGAGGCGTATGCGACCGGCGTGAGTTTCTATGACAGCTATTTCGGCAGGCGCATCACGGGATTCTTCAGCCACTGGATGACATTTAGCCAGGTGCTTCTGATGATCGCTCTTATGCTGGCAAGCTACCTGCTGTTCTACCGCTCGCGGCGCCCGGCGCGAGGCGTGTGGATTGGAACCGGAGTGGTGCTCGGACTGGCGCTGATACTGAGTGGCACCCGGAGCGTCTGGGCGGCGGCACTGCTGGGCGGAGTGTATCTGGTGTGGCACTGGAAGCCGCGTCTTTTGTGGGTCGCTCCGATCGGCCTCTTACTGCTGATGGTGGCCGCGCCCGGCCCAGTGAAACAGCGGGTGCAATCCGTTACCGAACCCGGTTCGTACGAAAACCGATTCCTGATGTGGAGAACGGGCGCACAGATGATGCAGGCCCATCCGTGGTTCGGTGTCGGCCCGGAACGGGTTGGGGCGCGCTTCGACGAGTTTCAGCCGGAAGCCGGCCAGAAGCGGCCGTCGGGCTACTATGCCCATCTCCACAATGTGGTCATTCACTATGCCGCGGAGCGAGGTATCCCGGCGGCGATCTTCATCGTGTGGCTGCTCGTGAAAGTGCTCGCCGATCACGTGTCGGCGGCCCGTCGGCGTGGCCGATCGGACGATCCGCGGTCCTGGGTCTTTCATGGGGTTGCCGCCGCGACATTGGGTTTGATGGGCGCCGGTATGTTAGACCAGAGCCTCGGCGACAGCGAGGTCCTGGGAACCTATTTGGTACTCGTCGCTCTGGGATACCGGACGATGGCTCTCGGGGCTGGGAACTCGCCTGTCGAAGCCGGTTAACTGGCTCCGCGGCCGGCCAGGACCTGGGGAATTGACTGCAACAGAATCTTGAAATCGAGTAACAACGACCAGCTGTCGATGTACTGAAGGTCAAGTTTCATCCAAGTATCGAAGTCCACGTTGTCGCGCCCGTGGATGGCCCATAAACACGTCAGGCCGGGACGCATCCGTAGACGCCGCCGCTGCCAAGTCTCGTATTGAGACACTTCTGACGGTACGGCCGGGCGCGGGCCAACGAATGACATGTCGCCTCGGAGGACATTCCAAAGTTGCGGCCACTCGTCGATCGAGTAGCGGCGCAGGTAAGGGCCGATCGCGGTCAGGCGTGGGTCCTTGACGATCTTGAAAATGGGGCCGTCCCTCTCATTCAAGTGCTCGAGACCGGGCTTCAGATCGTCGGCGTTGTCTACCATGGACCGGAACTTATAGAACGTAAACTTCCTACCGTTCAGTCCGCAACGAACCTGCGCGAAGATCGCCGGTCCTTTCGATGTAGCCCGCACGAGAGCCGAGAGTAGCAGCATCGGAATCGCCAGGAATGCAAGCGAGATTGAGGCGAGCATAACGTCGAGCATCCGCTTAAGAAACAGGCGCATCTCGTCATCGGGAGTCGCCGAGAAGGTCAGAAACGGCAGTGCGCCGAATCGGTCTAGGGAGACGTTGCGGTGGACGTGGGGGAAGAAGTCGATGACGACACGGGTGCGAACGCCCTCTTCATCGCAGAGGAAGAGGATATCCTCCAGTTCGCCGATTTTGGCGCGGCTGACGCTGAAGATGATCTCGTCGATCACATGCGCCCGCAGCTGGCCGGCGAGTTCGTCGACCCGCCAAACTGGGTAGCTTTTGCCGAGTTGTACGGTCGGCCCCAGGTGGCCGCTGGGGTCGACGAAGGCAACCAGCCGGATGCCCGCCTCGCGAGCTGCCTCCATCTGGCGGCCCACCTCGAGCGCGGTCGCTCCCGAGCCCACAATCACGTGAAACGCCTCGGCGCCGAACTGCCGGCGAATCCAGCCGCGCAACGGCCAGGCGGTAATTCGATAGAAGAGCAGCAACAGGAACGAGAACCCGGAAAACAAGCCGATGAATACGCGGCTGATATCCAGCTTCAGGATGAATTGAAAGGCGACCAGGCTCAGTGTGGTCAGAAACGCTTGGCGCACGGTGTCGTATAAAGCCGCGCGGAGCTGTTGGGTGTAGAGGCGGTCATAGACGCCGAACCACCACCCGGTCAGCAGCCAAATCGTGAGTGTGAAGCCGAGGACAATGCCCTTGACAGGTGTCAGAATGTAGAATTCACGCGGTAACGGGAGGAATACTCGAAGCCGGTAAGCAGCTTCGAATGCCACGATCAGCAGGACAATTTCCGCAGCCGCAAACAGAACAGCTGCTTTCTTGCGGTGACGTTCAAACACAGGCTTTGTGAAACAGAGTCCCAGGATATCAGAGGGCAGGCGCGACGGCGAACGCGATATGTACGGTAGCGATCACCGGACGGTCAGGAGATATGCGCGCCCTGCGTCTCGACGTAAACCGAATAGAGAGACTGACTTCCGGTCATGAACAGCCGGTTGCGCTTCGTGCCTCCGAAGCAGATGTTCGAACAGATCTCCGGCAGGCGGATCTGCCCGATTCGGACGCCGTCGGGTGCAAAGATGTGGACACCGTCGTAGCCATCGCCGACCCAACCGGCGCTGGCCCAGATATTGCCGTCCACATCGGCGCGAATGCCATCGGCTAATCCGGCGCCGACACCGGCCAACTCCATCGAGGTGAACTCGCGGCCATTCTTCAGAGTCTTGTTTTCGACAACGTCCCAGACTTTGATGACGCGAGGTGCTTCGGGATAGTGGCTCGCCCCGGTATCCGCCACGTACAACTTGCTGTAGTCCGGTGAGAAGCATAAGCCGTTTGGCTTGTAGATGTCGTCGGCGACGAGATGGAGAGCACCTGTTTGTCCGTCGATTCGGTAGATCGCCTCTTTGATGTGCAATGGGCCTTTGTTGCCTTCGTAGTTCATGAGGCTGCCGTAGCCGGGGTCGGTGAACCAGATGTCGCCGTCCGGGTGAACGACCGCGTCGTTTGGCGCATTGAGCGGCTTGCCGTCCCATTGGGACGCGAGCACCGTGATCTTGCCGTTGTATTCGTAGCGGACGACGCGGCGATTGCCGTGCTCGCACGAGATTTGCCGGCCTTCCCAGTCGAACGTATTGCCGTTGCTGTTACCGGCAGGCTTGCGGAATACTGTGACGTGCCCGTCTTCTTCGAGCCAGCGCATCTGGCGGTCATTCGGGATGTCGCTCCAGACCAGAAAGCGTCCGCCGCCATTCCAGGCCGGTCCTTCGGCCCAAAGTGTCCCGACATACAGCCGCTGGATGGGGGTATTCCCCAGCTTGTACTTCGCAAAGCGGTCATCGATGACGACGATATCGGGGTCCGGGTAGCGGACCGGCGATTGGCCGGACCAATCCCGTTGTGCTGACGCCGCGGCCGGCAAGAGCGCTGATCCCACGATCGCCGTTGACAAGAATGACCGGCGATTCGGCAGCATGGATGGATTTTTATTGGCTTCCTGGCTCACGTTCATACTCCCTACAGATGCTTTCACCTAGAGTAGCTGAATCGCTGTCCGGTGGTTGTCCGCGTTGTCGCGGCGGCAGATGGAATCACGCCCTGAGTACGATAGCGTACAATAGAGAATATTCCCGCCGGGGTTCTCGACCCGCTTTCTTCGCCCTTCGATTCGCGATTCTTGCCGCTGACCCGGTTACGGTTGGCTCCATAGCGATGTTTTTGCAGACCGCCGGCGTCGGCTCCTCTTCCGACATGGCCCCAGCACCTAAATCGAAACCTGACACCCCTTCACGCAAGCTTGAGGTAATCGTTGACGCTTCTGGCGTTGCCGCCGCCGCGGAGACGCTCTCCCAGCAGGAGATCATTGCGTTCGACACGGAATTTCTGCGCGAGAAGACGTTCTATCCCCGATTGGGGCTACTGCAACTCGCCGACCGAAAGAATACTTGGCTTGTCGACCCGCTGGCGCTCTCTCGGGACGATCTCAAGCCCATTCTCAAGGTCTTGACCGACCCCAAGATTCTCAAAGTCGTACACGCGGCCGAGCAGGACCAGGAGTGTCTTAACCACTCTTACAGAATCCTCGCTAAGCCATTACTCGACACGGCGATCGCGGCGGCGCTCACGGGTCTGGGAGACCAGATCGGCCTCGGTCCGCTGCTGCGCAAGCTGCTCGACATCAAACTGCCCAAAGGCCACACCCGGACCGACTGGACGAAGAGGCCGCTCCCGCCGGCGATGGCCGAGTATGCCGTTGGGGATGTGAAGTATCTGGTGAAGGCCGCTGAGATCCTCCTTGTCGATCTCGATAAGGCCGGACGCCGTGAATGGGCCCTGACGCTCTCTGCCGGTTTCACCGACCCTCGCCGCTTTGAGCTCGACGCGGACGCCATCGCGGCGCGCCTCGTCGCGGGCCGCAGTACGGGCGCCGCCACCTATGTCGTGTTGCGTGAACTCGCCCGTTGGCGAGAGATCAAGGTCCGCAAGTCGGACATCCCCCGGCGCTGGATCGTCGAAGACAGCGTTCTACTCGGTCTGGCATCCGCGCGGCCGGCGACACTGGAAGATCTCTCTCATTTCCGCGGCCTCGGCCCGAAACTGATGGAGAAGGAAGGTCAGGCGATTCTCGATGCCATTCGGCGCGGCAACGAGATTCCCCCGGAGGAGCGCCCCACGCCCCCGCGTAAGATGCAGCCGGACGCCGACGAAGCACCCGCCGTGTCCGTGCTGAAGTGCTTCCTGAGCCTGCTGGCCCGTGAACACCGCGTACCGGCACGTTATGTCATCGACCCCGATAACGTCGTCAAGCTTCTGCGCGGACGTTTTCAAGACACGCGCGAACTCGCCGAGGCCGGCTTGCTCAAGCCCGGTGTCTCCGAGGAAGTTGGCGAAGCGCTGATGGAAGTGCTTAGTGGCCGCCAGGCGATTACCTTCTCCAAAGGCCGCGTCAAGTACATCGAGGTCCCTGACGGGCAAGCCTCGCGCAAGACGCTTTCCCGACGCTAGCAGTCCGTGGTGAAAGCCCCGTGGGTCGCGCGGCGGGCTCCTGTGGCCCTTCGGCGAGGCGTGAGAAGGATGATGATACGGGATATCATCTCCGACGAACAACAAAGCCGGTGGCCGCAAATGTCCGTCGCCCAACTGGTTACGCCCACTCGACGCTCGCCGAATCGTTCTTTCATCGCCGCACGGATTTCTGTTCTTCCTGGTTTTTCTGTTCTCCCGAAGGGCGTGACGCGACCCGCGTGAGTTTCACCACGGGCTGCTAAGGGAACTGTTTGGCTCGTACATGGTCCAGGGCGGCTTGGGCTGCTGTGTCGTCGATGCGCCCGCTGGCTCGATAGTCTTCGATTAGCTTGGAAACCTTGTAGAGGCTATGAACGGGACATCCCCGCTCTGCGAGGGCTCGATCCCCACCCTGCTCGCGGTCGACCACGACGAGAACACGCGTTACCTCAAGGCCGTCTTTCTTTAGCTCGTCGATCGCCCATAGTTTCGTGCGGCCCGATGCCATGACATCGTCGATCAAGGTGATCTCGCGGGTCTTGTCGTAGGTGCCCATGTAGGCGCTCGTGCCCGATTTACCACCTGGGTAGGTCGCCGGTTTCTTGCGCAACTGTCCGTAGGACACCGGGAGCACAGTCTTGCGGGCATGCAGCGCGAGCGAGAGAGCGATGGGCGTGGCGGTATCAGGGATTCCGATGACTTGTTGGTGGGGGATGAAGGGAGAGAACGACGTGTCCAAGATGCGGCACAACTCCTGGTGGAGCGTGCCCGCGAGTTGTTCGAGTAGCTGAAGGTCGTCGTAGAGCTTGTGACGCAGGTCGATGAAGATCGGCGTCCGCAGCGCATACTCACGCTGCACGCGTTCCCCGATGAGAATGAGCCCCTTGTCCCAGAGAGCATCCAGAAGAAGGTCTTTGGCTGGGGTGGCGTCAGACATTGATCCGTCGATTCTCGCAGACCGCAACTCTAGCCGCTGCCGTGAACATGCTTTTCCATGCCCTCCCAGTGCGGGTCACGAAGGGCGCGCTTGAGGATTTTGCCGGTGGCGCCCTTGGGGAGTTCTGCCTGGAACTCGACTGATTTTGGCACTTTGAAGCCCGCCAAGTGTTCGCGGACGTGGTTCTTGATGTCGTCCTCCGAGGCCGTTGCGTCTGGCTTGAGAACGACATAGGCTTTGGGTACTTCGCCCCACTTCTCATCGGGGACGGCGACGACCGCGGTTTCATAGACGGCCGGGTGAGTGACGAGGATTTTCTCGATCTCGATGGACGAAATGTTCTCTCCACCGCTGATGATGACGTCCTTCTGGCGGTCGACGATCAGGACGTAGTTATGCTCGTCCCAGACGGCGACGTCGCCGGTGCGGAGCCAGTTTTCGCGGATGGCTTCGGCGGTTGCTTCGGGCTCGTTCCAGTAACCGTCCATGACAATGTCGCCTCGGAAGAGGATCTCGCCGATGGTCTCCATGTCCTTCGGGACGTTGTTACCCTCGGCATCTGCTACGCGGGTTTCGACGCCGGGGAATGAGAAGCCGGTCATGGCTTGCCGGCGGATGCGTTCTTCGTCGGATACGGCGCCGAGAGTATCCTTGACGTGGGCGATCATCGCGATGGGTGAGGTCTCGGTCAGTCCATATCCGGAGAATACCGAGCACTTGAGCTTCGCTTCCAACTCCGCTATGAGAGACGGTGAAGAAGCCGCGCCGCCTAGCATGATCTCTTCGAGGCTCGATATGTCGTAGCGCTCGAGATCCGGGCAGTTCACGAGTGCGGTCGCCATCGTCGGGACGGCGCATAGGCCGGTGGCCTTCTCTTGTTCGATCAGTTCCAGCACATGCGCCGGTTCGAAGCGGTTGACCATCAAGTGCCGGCCACCGGTGAGTGTCACGGTGTGCGCCTTGCCCCAGCCGTTGGCGTGGAACAGCGGGATGGTGTGCAGCTCAACCTGCTGGTCCGCGGGTTGGCGCTTACCGCGCCGATAGGTGCCAATCAGCGCGGTAAGCGCGTGCAGGTGGAGCGTGCGATGGCTGAGCATCACACCTTTGGGGCGGCCGGCGCTGCCGCTGGTGTAGAACAATTCTGCAATGGCATTCTCGTCGTACGTCGTGAAATCGATCGGCGCGGGGACGGCTGCCGCCAGAAGCTCCTCGTAGGTTTGCGGATGGACCCACGAAGGTAAATCCGGATGAGCCGAGAGTGAGACCCAGCGGACCTCGGGCCGACTTGCCCGAAGTTGTTCGATCAGTGGAAGGAACTCCGGGTCAAAAATGGCGACTTTCGATCCTGAGTGCTCCAGAATGTAGGCTTGTTCTTCGGTGGCCAGACGAACGTTGAGCGAAAGGAGCACGGCCTTCGCCATCGGGACGCCGTAGTAGGCTTCGAGCAACGGATGGCAGTTGAAACTGAGCGTCGCGACACGGTCACCGTCCTCGATGCCTAGTCCTCGGAGGGCGGCGGAGAGCCGCGCGGCGCGGTCCGCGAGTTGCTTGTAGGTGAACCGCTTCTCGCCATCCACGACCCCTACCTTCGTGCCGTATTCGTCAGCGGCCCAAAGCAGAAAGCGGATTGGGGTCAAAGGCAGGTTCATCCAGGAGGGCTCCTCGTTTCGCGGGTACGCACGCGGGCAATGGAATAACAGTTTACCTTTGCGTCGGGGAACATGGGCTTCGTCGTCGGGTGTTGAGCCGCGCTTGATGGCTCGGGCCGGCGGGCGTACATCGCCGCTGTGTGCTGATTCGCGTAGAATGGCAGTGACTCGGACCATGCTGATCATCGACTGCCACGCCCATATCACCTCGCCGGACGAAGAGCGCTATCCGCCGCGGCTCAACAAACCATTGCGGGTGCCCGAGGGGACGGGCTCGCTCGACGAGCTTCGCCGAATGAGCCTTGCCAACGGCGTGACGGCGGTGCGGGCGGTTCATACTGTGTCGTTCTATGACTACGACAATCGCTATCTGTGCGACGCCGCGAAGTTGAACCCAAGCTGGGTGGCGGGCGTCTGTACGCTCGAACCTGACGATCCGCATAGCCCCGGTCTCATGGGAGAGTTCGTGCGCGACTACGGCGTGAAGACGCTGCGCAGTACACCTGGGAACAAGCGCACTACGTTCGACCACGACGGGGTGCGTAAGCTCTGGAGAACCTGCGCCGATGTCGGTGCGACGGTGGACATTTTCCTGATGCGTCCCGAGCACGTCGAGTCGGCGGAGAAGCTCCTCAGCGAATTCTCCGACATGATCGTCGGTTTTTGCCATTGCATGGACCTCAAGCCGGGACCGCACTATGACGAAGTGCTCGGCCATGTGCTCCGCTTGTCGAAGTACAAAAACCTCTATGCCAAGGTGGACTTCATCAGCACGGGGACCGAGCAAGGGTACCCGGGTGCCGATCTGCACGACGCGATGCTCAAGATCATTGATGCGTATGGGCCGGAGCGGTGCGTCTGGGGAAGCAATTTCCCCAACTCGCTGTGGACGCCGAAAGTGACCTATGCCGAGCATCTGCGGATCTTCACCGAAGCGCTTCCGCTGAGTGAAGACGCCAAAGCCCAAGTACTGGGCGAGACGGCGCGCCGTCTCTGGTTTCCGCAGTTGTAAACTCGCCCGGGATTCGCAAAACTCCGCAACGTGCGTCACCTTGATCCGCCCAGGTGGGCGCATCAGTGTCCGCTATTGTCGGTCAATAACGGATCGTAGGGTTAAACTGGAAGAGCCCTTTTTCTCATGTGTTCGTGGGATTGCGATGCAGCGCCTTCTTTACCGCCTATGGTTATCGGTTTGGCTCGTCTGCCAGATCTGCATCGTTACCGCTCTTGCCCAGACCGATGCTTGGCAAGAGCACATCGATCAAGCGGCACGAGAGGAAATAGGCTACGAAGACGCCCGCGCACAACTCGATCAAGCTCTGGAAGTTGCCGAGGAGTTCGGTCCGGAAGACCCTCGGCTCTCCCAAACTCTCAAAGCGCTCGGCGACCTGGAACACGCCTACCAGGACTACGAGCTAGCAAGGCCGTTCTACGAACGGGCACTCGAACTCCGGCAGCAGGCGTCCGAGCCAAACAACCTCGACATCGGCAATAGCCACGAAGATATTGCCGAGAATTATTTCGACAGCGGCTTGAACGCGGAAGCGGTCGAACATTTCGAGGGCATGCTAGAAGCCTTCGAGGAGGCACTCGGCGAGGACGACAACGACGTAGCGTACGCGTGGACCCGCATAGGCTGGAACCAGTACCACTTGGAGGAGTTTGAGGAGGCTGAGTCGTCTTTCGAGCGTGCGATCACGCTACGTGAAACAGCTAGCGCGGAACCCGAGAACCTGGCGGGATTCGTTCAGGAACTCGGAGAGTACTACGTGTGGCGAGACGAGTCCGACAAGGCTCAAGAAGCCTTCTCGCAAGCGTTAGATCTTTGGGAGGACGCCTTGGGCGAGACAGATCCTCCATTCATCGAAAAACTCGGTGAACTGGCTCAACATCACACTGACCGAGAGCAGCACGAACAAGCAGAGAACCTGCTCACGCGGGCCCTCGCCATTCAGTTACTCGCACACGGTGGGCAGTCCGAGCAGTACGCGGTCGCCTCGTCGAAACTCGCTGAGCATTGGAGGAACCGTGGCCAATTGGAGACGGCGGAGGCGAACTATCGCCAAGCAATTGGTGTTCGGGAGCAAACGGGCACCGCCCCGGTTCACTTGTCAGACGATCTGGTGAACCTAGGGAATATTCTCGGCGACCGCGAACGCTACAAAGACGCAATCGAGTATCAAGAGCGGGCGCTAGAGATCCGCTCCGAACATTTCGAATCTTCGAACCGGTACGTCAAATACGTTGTAAGAAGGCTCGCGGAACTGCATTTTGAGAGCGGTGACCACGAGCAGGCCATCTCTTACTACAGCGATCTACTCGCGAGGGAAGAAGAAACGGATCCCGAGTCCGACGACGTCACCGTGACGCTGGAGAGCCTCGGCAGCGTCTTCTTGGCCGCCGAGCGATACGAGGAGGCTGCCGAGTCTTACGAGCGCGCCGTCGCCCGGTTGAAGGAGCACGAGCCCGTCAGCCGGCGCATTGCCGACGATCTCGATGAGTTGACCGAGGCGTACCGCGGGCAGGGCCGAGAGGACCACGCCACCGGATTGGAATCTGAAGCCACCGGGATGCGCATCGGTCTGTCGATAGGCGAAATCAGTCCCGAGCTCGCCGAGTCGTGGAAAGAGACCTTTGGCTCAGCGGGCGGTTGGGTTTTGGCCCTGTTCGTCCTGCTCTTTGTTGTTGTCATCCTGGGGATTGCGGCGGGCATGACCGCATTGGGCGCTGTGCTGATTCGCAGCTTGCTTCGGCAGCACGAGCCGCCGCCGGGCGCGCCCGTCGAGCCCGAAACACCGGAGCCTCCCGAAACGGGTCCGCCGGCACCTTTTATTCTTCCCGGTGAGTCGGCGCCGAGGCCCGTTCATGCCGGAGAAGCGGGCGCCGTTGGCGCTGTTTGGGCCGTGCCCGCACCCGTGGGCTGGACGCCGCCCGCCCCGGAGCCCTCGCCCGCCGCCGAGGCACTATCTGCTGGCGCACCGCCGATCATCCTGCCTACCGAAGCAGCGATCACCCCTGTCCCCGAGGAGCCACCTGCGTCGGTCCCGATACGGCGCTTCGGCTTCCACGGCCAGGGCGGACCGCTGTTTGGTATCCACATTGTCAACATGCTGTTAGCGCTGTTGACGCTTGGCATCTACTACTTCTGGGGCAAGATCAAGGCGTTGAAGTACGTCTACGGCCAGGCCGAGTTCGACGGTGACCGTTTCGCGTTCCACGGCACCGGCAAGGAGCTGTTTTTCGGCTGGCTGAGAGTCATCCCGTTCATTCTGCTGCTCTACTTTTTTCCGCAGGTTCTCGGACTGCTTTGGAAGTCGGAATTTGCTCAGGTCGTCGGGGTCTTTGCGTTGGTGGGCGGAATTATTCTGATCGTTCCAATCGCCCAGATCGGCGCTTATCGCTACCGGCTCAGCCGCACGTCGTGGCGCGGGATCCGTTTCTCCTTTCGCGGGCGCACGAAGAAGTACTTCGGGATTTATCTCAAGGGCCTCGGCTTAACGATGCTCAGTCTGGGTCTCTACTCGCCGGTGATGATGGTAGAGCTGCTGCGTTATCAATACGACAACACCTGCTTCGGGAATACGAAACTGCGCTTTCATGCGCGAGCCATCGAGATCTTCCCCGCGTTCATCCTATCGTGGGTATTGAGCTTCGTTACCCTGGGCCTGTTCGGGTTCTGGTACCAGGCAGAGTTGGCGCGCTACTTCTGGTCGCACACAACATTCTCGACATCTCGCATGCGCTGCACGGCCACCGGCGGCGGCCTTCTCTGGCTGACCGTGAGCAACGGCCTGTTGGCGGTGTTTACCCTGGGGTTGGCCTATCCATGGGTGCAGGTGAGAACGGCTCGTTACTGGCTCGATAACGTCTATCTGGAGAATGATCTCGACATGGAGGTCGTGGAACAAGACGCCCAGCAGGTGAGCGCCGCTGCCGAGGGGATGGCAGATTTCCTGGATCTGCCGATGGGATTCTGAGCTTGTGGTTGATGGGTCTGGGGTATCCGCCGACACAATGATCACGCCGTTAAAGCACGAATGGACCGCGTCCTATTTTGACGGCGTCAATGCGCGCCGGCATACCGTCGCGGTCCGCATCACGCCTGACGGGTTGGCGATCACTCGAGACGGCGACGCCGATCTGTTCTGGACGTATCCGGAGATCCGCCAAACACAGGGCAACTACGCGGGCGAGCAAGTGCGCCTCGAAAAGGGGGAGCCGATCGCCGAAACGCTGGTGATCGCCAGCGAGGATTTCCTCACCGCCCTTCGCCAGATGGCCCCGAACATCGGCGCGAGGTTCCATGATCCGAGTATTCGCGCACGCCGCTTGAAGCTTACGGCGGCCGCCGCCGTGGCCGTCATTCTGCTCGGTTCCGGCATGTACTTTTGGGGTGTTCCTGCCCTTGCCAACCTGTTGGCGGCGCTGATCCCGGTCTCGTGGGAAAAGCGGCTGGGAAAGTCGACAATGAGCATGTTTGTCTCCGAGGACGACAAGTGCTCGAACGAACCGGGCATCGCCGCGCTTGACACGCTCGTCACCAAGTTGGGCGAAGGCATCGAGGATTCGGACTACACCTTTCGCGTCTCAATCGCCGATGGCGACATGGTCAATGCATTCGCCGCGCCCGGTGGCTACATCGTTGTTTTTCAAGGTCTGCTCAAACGGAGTGAGACACCGGACCAACTCGCCTGCGTGCTGGCCCACGAGATGCAACACGTCGTCCACCGGCACAGCACCCAGGCACTCTTCCACGAGATGTCCGCACAAGTGTTGCTATCGGTTCTTTCCGGAGACACGTCGGCAACACCGTTTGGCATCGACGGTGCCGCCATGCTGGTCGACCTGCATCACCAACGCTCTCACGAGGAACAGGCCGACCGCGAAGGCATGCTGCTGCTGCGGAAGGTGAAGGCTGATCCGTGGGGGATGGTCGACATGTTCAAGCACCTGCAGGGTCTCGACCTGGGGTTGCCGGCCGCGATTCAGTACCTTTCCTCTCACCCCGATACCGGCGACCGCATCGCGACGCTCACGCAGATGGCCGAGGCCGCCGAGAGCACACCGGAACCGCTGCTGTCCGAGGACGAATGGACGGCCCTGCAAGGGGTCTGCAAGGTCGAGCCGGAGATCGAAGGCGAAGAGGTCGAGCCGGAATCCCCCGAATAGAGCGTGACCGGCCCACCCAGACCGCCACGTGCCAGGGTGGTGCTACCCTGAATTTTCGTTGTGCGCAGGGAGTGAAGCCGATCTGTAATGTCAAAAATCATCAATCTGAAAGCGCTTGAAGTCCTCGATTCGAGGGGGAATCCGACGGTCCAGGTCACGGCGGCGCTCGAAAGCGGCGCACAGGGATCGGCCCGCGTTCCCTCCGGCGCGTCGACCGGCATGAACGAGGCCGTTGAACTGCGCGACAAGAATAAGAAACGCTTCGCAGGAAAAGGCGTTCAGAAGGCTGTCGGGCACGTCAACAAAGAGATTCTCGAAGCCGTGCGAGGTTTTGACGCCGACGATCAGCAAGCGCTCGACGATGAGCTCAAAGCGCTCGATGGCACCGCCAATAAAGGGCGTCTCGGCGCGAACGCCATCCTCGGAGTTTCACTCGCCGTGGCCCGCGCGATGGCTAACGAGAAGCGCGTTTCCCTGTACCGCCATCTGCATGAAGACACCACTTATACCTTGCCTGTCCCGATGGTCAACGTTCTCAACGGGGGCGAGCACGCGGACAACAACGTTGACATCCAAGAATTCATGCTCGTACCGCTGGGGTTCAAGAAGTTCAGTGAAGCCTTGCGCGCCGTCACCGAGACGTTCCACGCGCTGAAAGCGATTCTTACGAAGAAGGGCTATTCCACCGCCGTGGGCGATGAGGGTGGGTTCGCGCCCCAACTCAAGTCGAACAAGGAGCCGATGCAGCTTCTGGTCCGCGCTATCGAGAGAGCCGGATACAAGCCCGGCAAGCACATGTACATCGCGATCGATGCGGCGTCCAGCGAGTTCTACGAGAAGGATACATACGTCTTCTCACAATCCGACGGCGCGCGCAAATCGTCGAACGATATGCGCAAGATGTGGGCGTCGTGGGCGAAGAGCTATCCGCTGATCTCGGTCGAGGATGCCTTCTCTGAAGAAGACCATGCCGGATGGCAGAAGGCCACACCGAAACTTGGCGGCAAGATGCAGCTTGTCGGCGACGACCTATTTGTCACGAATCCGTCGATCTTCAAGCAGGGCATTGCTGAAGGCTTGGCGAACTCGATTCTCATCAAGCTCAATCAGATCGGCACGTTGACCGAAACGCTCGAGTGTATCGAGATCGCCAAGACGAACGAGTACACCTACATCATTTCTCACCGTTCGGGCGAGACGGCCGACACGACCATCGCGGATCTGGCTGTCGCCACGGGTAGCGGGCAGATTAAGACCGGCTCGACCTCTCGGGGCGAGCGCACCGCCAAATACAACCGCCTGCTTGAGATTGACGCCGAGCTCGGTGATCAGGCTGTCTACGCGGGCCGCGAAGCATTCAAGCGCTGGCTGTAGGCTTACATCGGCCTGGAGGCCGACTCGGCTCGCCGGGAGACGTGTGTCCCTGCTGAGCCTCTCCGCATCGGAGGTTACCAACCGACGTGGACGCCTATACGGAGTCTCCCTTAGACTGACGGTAGCCTAGGGTAATTTTCCCGCCCGTTCACCATGTGCCGAATCACCATATTCTTCTTGCTGGCAACGCTGCTGTGCGCCCAGGGCGCGGCAGTTCTTTCAGCAGAGGCCAACGAAGATGATCAGCTTCTCACCGACATCCGCCTGTTTACCGTGCTGACGGCGATCAACGTCGCCGGGTACGACACTGGCTTCGGCTCGCCGTCCGATAGCGCTGTCCGGCGAGTTGTGCGCGGGGACTTGAAGGATTTTCGCGGACCAAGCCTGACTCGTCTCAAGAACTTCTATCAACAGAACCTGCAGAACGACCCTGTCAGCAACCTATCGCAGTACATCACCTTCGCGCTCACCTGCGGCGAACCGCCGACGTTCGACGTCACGGCGAACCTCCCGACTGACCTGCCGCCAAGCGTTCAGCGTCTGCGCGCATTGAGCCCCATTCTCTCGGAGTTCTACAGCGAAGCGGATATCGAAGAGCTCTGGAATCGCTACCAGCCGGCGTATGACAACGAGATTGCCCGCTACCAGGAGTCACTGATCGGCATGCTGTTGCAAACCGGCTCCTACCTGCGGTTTTCTCCCACGAGCCAACAGACGCGGAGTTTCAAGATCTACTTCTCGCTGATGGGCGCGCCCAACCAGGTGACCTCCCGTAGCAATCACGGCGAGATCCATGTCGTCCTGCCGGCCTCGACGAATCTGCGGCTGGATGAGATCCGGCAAGCGTTCTTGATGCATCTGCTCGACCCCATGTCGATTCGATACGCCGAAGATGTCGCGAAGAAGGAAGTGCTCGCGCGCTCCGCCCTGTTCGCGCCGGCCCTGAGCGAGACGTACAAGACGAATTTTCAACTCCTTGTCTCAAAATCGCTGGCGAACGCGATCGAGGTGAGGTTGTCCGACGCCGCTGACGGGGATAAGCAGACGCGAGTGGGGCAGTTTCTCAAGCAGGGCTTCATCCTAACGCTCTACTTCTACGAAAAGCTCGTGGAGTACGAAGCACAGCCCGAAGCGTTCTCGCGCTACTACCGGAAGTTGATTCAGCAGATCGATCTGAAGGACGAAGCAAAGCGGCTACAAGGAATCGAGTTTGTAGCCCCGCCGGAGAAACCGGCATCGAGCCCGGTCCGTCCTAAGATCAGCGAACTCGACCGGTTGCTGAATGAGGCCGAGGGGTATTTCCGATTGGAGGACCTCGAACAGTCCCGCGCCAAGTTTGAAGAGGCACTGGTCGAAGCCGGCGGGCGCAATGCGCAGGCAGAGTATGGCTTGGCGCGTGTTGCCGCTTTCGAAGGAGAACCAGACCTGGCCCGTGAGTATTTCGAAAAAGCCATCGTATCGACCGATGACAAGCACATCCGAGCCATGTCTCATGTCTACATCGCGCGCATCGAGGATTTGGTCGGCAACCGCGAGCAGGCCGTCGAGCACTACCAGTTGGCGCTCGCCGTCGGCGATTCGTCACCGCGGGTCCGCGAGTTGGCGGAAGGCGGGCTGAAAGAGGCGTTCGGAGTCGGTCCGGATGCCGAAGAAGAGAAGCAGGATCAGTGAGTGGTTCGGTCTAGTTGTTCTCAAAGACAAAGCTTGTAGAATAATGAAGTTTAGGTACGGTTTTGAAGAGCACTGGCCTTTGACAAGGAGATTTTGAATGATTCGTGTAAGCGTGTATTTACTATTGATAGCAGCGCTGGCGCTGCCCGCGGTGGCTCAGGACCAACCCCGCCCGAAATCACAGCCAGAAGCCGACGACGTGAACGCCTGTATGGGTGCCGCCCACATGGAAGCACGCCTTGAGATGTGTGAGGTTTTCCTCAATAATCACCCCAGGAGCGACTTTCGCGAGCTGGCGCTCTGGATGGCCTGTACCACGGCCCCGAACTTTCCTGATCGTGGGATTGCCTACTGCGAGAGTTTGCTGGCCCAGTACAAGAATACGGAGCACAAGGAAAAAGCACTGTATTTGGCGATGCTTGCCTATCAGCAGTCGAATGATTTCGAAGGCATGATTACGTACGGTGATATGGTCCTGGAAGAGAACCCCGAGCACTGGGGCGCGTTGCTGTCGATGGCCTATGTACTGCCGCTCCGTACGCGGGAGCATGACCTCGACAAAGAAGAAAAGCTGGCCCGATCGGAAGGGTACGCCAAGCGGGCTCTTGACGTCGTGCCACGCACAGCCAACCCCAATCCGGACGCTATGACCGACGACGAATGGTTGGTGAGGAAGAAGGACCTCATGGGGGATGCGCACACATCCCTCGGAAGAATCGCCATGAAACGCAGCGACTGGGTGGGAATGGAAACGTCCTTACGGCAAGCCCTACAAGTAGTGAGCAAGCAGACCGGTGAGTTGTTCTACCAGGTTGCAAAGGCTCTCAAGGAGCAAGGTAAGACGGACGACGCCCTCGCGATGCTCGACCAATCCATCGCGCGCGGTGGTTACAAGATGCCGAACGGCCGCAACGCCGCGTCAATCCTAAAAGCGGAGCTGGCCATGAGCAAGGCGCCGGCCGCCGCTGGTGGTGCGGCGCCCGCGACCGGTTCCGTCGAGGCCCCAGCCACGGCGCAGCCGTAGGGAAGGCGGCGGAAGCTCGGTTCAACCGGGTCGCCATGAGCACGGTTGCGTTGAGTCGGCTCGAAAAGTCGATCGACTATTCGTTTGCCGATCAATCCTGTCTCGAACAGGCTTTGACGCATACTTCCTGCGCCCAGGAATCCGTAGACGATCGCCCTCACAACGAGCGGTTTGAGTTCTTGGGCGACGCCGTGTTGGGCTTCGTCGTGAGCGCGGCGTTGATGCGCCGGTTTCCGGACTATACGGAAGGCCAACTAACGCGGCTCAAAGCGTACCTCGTCAGCGCGGCCCATCTGGAAGCCATCGCTCGCCGCATCGCCCTTGGTTCCTTCCTGCGGTTGGGGCGTGGCGAGGAGAGTAGTGGCGGGCGCGAGAACAAGGCTCTGCTCGTCGACGCGTTCGAAGCCCTGATCGCCGGCGTATACATGGATGGCGGGATCACGGCCGCCGAGCGGTTTGTCGGAAGGACAGTCCTCACCGACGAGATCGTTGAGCGTGCCGACAGGCAGGCGCGCGCGGAAAACTTCAAATCGATGTTGCAGGAGTGGCTTCAGGCGCGCAAGATGCCTCCGCCCGAGTATGAGATCGAGACCGCCAGTGGCCCCGCGCATCGCCGCTGGTTCAAAGTCTCTCTCCGGGTGGGTGACCTATTCCAAACCGCCGCCGAGGGCTGGACGAAAAAGGCCGCCGAGCAGGACGCAGCTCGAGAAGGCCTTGCGTTCTTCCACGATAGGTACCCCGATGACGAGGAGAACGCCGGCTGATTCGCGAAAGACGAAACGTGACAGGCTCGGCGTCAGTAGGATGAAGCAGGCAACGTCGAGCAAGAGACCGCCGGCTCGGACCGGCCCGGAAGGCAGGCGCGGAATGCGGCAACTCATCCTCACCATCACGACTCTTACATTGGGAACAGCCGCGCTGGCCGCGCCACTCGCCCTCTCGCCCGAACTGAGTCGCAGCGCCCGCCAGAAGATCGAGCGCATCGAGAATGGCAGGACGGCGCCCGGCGAGGCAATCGTTTTCACCGAGGCTGAGATCAACTCGCTGCTTGAGTACGAGTACAAACCCGAGATGCCTGCGGGCGTTCGCGAGCCGACCGTACGCATTGAACAGGACTACGCCACCATTCACGCCTTTGTCGACATCGGTAAGATGCAGCAAGTCGCGGGTGGTTCCTGGGGTGGTTTGTGGGCTTTGTTGTTCAGCGGCGAGAGGGAGCTGAATGCGCAATGCGGACCACGCGCGTTGGACGGCCGTGCCGCCATCGAGGTGGAGAGCGTTGAGTTCGGTGGGGCAACTCTACCAGTAACGCTCGTCAATTGGCTGATCTCCGCGACTGTTTCTGACGCCGAAACGGGCTCCGGCAATCCCGTCGCACTACCCGAGAGCATCCGCGCGGTTCGCTTTGAACCCGAGCAAGCCGTCGTCGTGATGAACTGACTCGAGACGACATTCTCGCAACGCCTACGTCGTTTACGACCTGGCAACCACCCTTCGAGCCGCGCAGCACGATCAATGAGTGGTGCGAACTCCCCAAGAGTCCAAATATGCACTCGGAACTGTTGTAATATAGACACACTTCAAGCGTTGCTCTTCCCTTAGAATCAATTACTTAGAATTGGCTAGCTAAGTGCATTGAGCAAAAGACTCAAGTGCCGTGAGTAGGAGGCGTTCTTGGATTTTGAGAAGACAATTGACAGACCTGTTGAGACGACGGGCGTAGGGCTTCACAGTGGCGTACCGGTCAGGATGCGGCTGTTACCCGCCCGTGCCGGCAAGGGCATCGTCTTCAGCCGGACCGATCTTGACGGTTTTGAACTTCCCGCCGTCGCCAAGCATATCGCGCGCGTCAGCTATGCGACGAGCCTGATGCGTCAAGGCGTGTTGCTGTCGACGACGGAGCATCTGCTCAGCGTGTTCTACAGCCTCGGCATCGACAACATACTGGTCGAGATCGACAACCTCGAAGTCCCAATCCTCGACGGCAGCGGCAAGCCGTTCGTCGAGCTGATCGAGCAAGCGGGGATCCGAGACCTGCGCCGGCCCCGCAAGTATTTGCGCGTACTCAAGACGGTCGATGTTCGGGAAGGGAAGAGGGCGATTGCCATTCACCCGGCGGATCATTTCGCCATCACCTGCGAAACTGACTTCGGCCATCGTCTTGTCGGGCGTCAGGAACTGGAGATGGTTGTCACGCCGGGACGCTACGCCTCCGACATTGCGCCCGCCCGCACCTTTGGATTCGAGGCGGACCTTGAACGCATGCGCGACATGGGGCTCATTCGCGGCGCATCGCTTGAGAACGCTGTCTGCTTCGCCCCGGACCGCATCCTCAATCCCGAAGGGTTGCGGTTTCCGGACGAGTGCTGCCGGCACAAGGTGCTCGACTTGATCGGGGATCTGGCGCTGCTAGGAAAGCCGCTGCTCGGCCACGTCGTCGCCGAATACGCCGGCCACGCCATGCATACCGCGCTGGTCAGGCAAATCCTCGACGATCCCTCTTGCTATGAGATCGTCACATCGGAGCAGGTTACTTCCGTGCTTGCCCAAGCGGCGCTCTAGGGGGCTCGTGGGAGCTTCTTCGAGTCAGGCTCCACACCCTCGGCCTTGTCGACGGAGCGAGGAACCTGTCTCAACTTTCGGTGTTGCGTTAGTTCCAGAGGCGGGCTTTGAACCCGCCTCTGGGAACCTGTATCGACGACTGGGCCGCGCAGAGCTGTCTCCTAGCGACGACCCCGCCGCGCACGCCCTGCTCCGGCCAATCTACTCGATCAGTGGTGGAGCGGAGAAGTCGGCGAGCCGCAGTAAACCGAGATTGACGCACAACAGCTTGAGGTCCTGCGGTCGCTAGGCTACTTGAAGTAGGGCGGTACTACGCCCAGTCGGCCATCAGGAATTCTTCCAGCGAGAGGAACTTGACGGGAGATGTCGCCAAATCGTCAGGGTCCGCCGGTGCCGATTGCCGATAGAGCGGATCGACCGCGAACTCCCGACCCTTGCGTGATTCAAAGAACGCCGACAGGTCTCCGGCTTGCAAGCCGCCTAGCGGAAACCAATGCTCGGGCGTCTCGTCACCCCACAGTGATGAGTCGGGTTCGGAATCGTCTTCTCTCGACTAAGATTCCAGCGCAGTCTTCCGCTGAATGACCTCGCGAAAGCTCAAGAAACCATCTCGAAAGATGGCTAACTCCGGCTGCGGTCGCGCCGTTGCGAGCGCGTAGGCCGCGGCTAGTGTCGCATTCGGGCCGCGGGCGTAAAGGCCCACGATGTGGGACATCGTATGGTCCACACATTCCAACTGGTGCCGGATGTCCGCGGCTTGTCTCCATAGAAAGTCTTCTCCCATGAGTAGGCTTGTCCGGTAGACCCAGCCGGTCTTGGCGCTTCGCATCTCCCCGATTCCCCGCGGGTCGATGATCCGCACACGCCAGCCTCTTTTCTCCACAGCTTCCCGAACGATTGGATCGGAAACCAATTCCTCCTTGCCCCGGTCGTCAATCGCGACCAACGCGCCATTAGCCGGCGAAGCCCCGATCGGCCCCGGCCGCATCGATAGTAGGGGAATGAGAATCCCTCGTTGCGTGAAATAGTTGTGCCGGGTGAGGTGGTCGATCCTGCCGTTCCAAAAGCAAGGAAACTTGGGCGGCCGTTCATCCACAAGAACATTGGGATGAAATCCTTCGGTAGGTCGAGCAGCATCATTCATCAATCTGGCCACCAGAGCATTGATGCCAAGTGCGGCCGGAGCCGTGCACCCATCGGACAGCACAGCCAAATCCGTTGAGTCCGGCGGCTCTACATCCGTCTCCGGCTCCTCGATCGGCTTGTCGTTGTCGCCGCCGGCCAGCCAATGAACGAACCATCCATAGGCCGCCTCACGCTTCGACTTCTGGAGCCCCCGGCCGTTTCTCTCGTCCTCGACAAGCGCAATCCCCTTGCGCTCGTGAAGCGCCGCGTAGACTTCCACGCCATACTCGTAGACCTCGTGCGCCCCATCAATCGGAAACTCCGCATCCCCCGTCGGCTGCACAATCAACACCGGCCGCGGGGCCGCCAGCGCCAGCACTTCATGCTGATTCGCGTAGCGGTAGATGCCCGGAATCAGCGGGCGGTGGTCATCAAGCTCGTACTCGTCCAGCGACCGGAAGTAGCGGACCTGCTCATGAAAGTCGGTCGTGTCATCCATGACGACGGCCGCCTTGATGTCCTCGTCGAGCGCCGCGGCGATCCAGGTCGCGAAGCCCCCGCCGGCCGCCCCCACCATACCGATCCGTTCCGGGTCCACATCGAGCCGCGATTGCAAATACGCAAGCGCACTGCGGATCTCGTACTGAACGAGCCCCTGCTGCGTCACACCGAGTAAGCGCAGTTCTGACTGCCGGTGATCAGCGGGCGAGCCGGCCCGTTCGCCCTGCCCCATCCCGTCGAAGACAAGTACGGCAAACCCCAGGCGCGCCATATTGATCGCGAACGCTTGAGCGTCGGGGTGAGCCTTGCCCTCAGTCCACGCGTGTGCATTCGACAGCAGTACCGCCGGTGCCGGTTCGGACAATGAACCCGGCACATACAGGTGCGCCGGGACCCAGACGCCGGGCAGTGTCTGAAACACCAGCTTCTCGATCAGGTAGCCTTCGCGATCCACCTGATCGGCCAGCGTCGGCTGCAAGTCTGGTGGCCAGGGCAGCCGTCCCACGCCGAGGGACTTCTCCAGTCGCTGCCGCAGTTCCCGGCGCTGCTCCTCGATGTCCTTAGCCCGACGGGCTCGGCGAATCCCATCAAGAGCCTCGTGCACGCGACGCTCGAGGTCATCATCAGCGGCTTTGCTCAACGGCGAAGGGTCCGCGGGCCGCAACGCCCGTGCTTGCGCTTCGAGATCCTGCGCCTGCCCCGCACCGGCGCCAGTACCAGCACCGTGCAGGGCCAGGACCATCACACAACTATGATTCTCGTCACCTCATCTCTTGAATGAATGACGGCCAGGCCGTCGAAACGTTCAACCTTTTCGTAACCATTCTCCGGCTGCTCCGGCACATATGCGACGAAACGAACGAATGCAGCCTACGTATAATCGGGACAACGGGCGTTGCATCAATCCGTGGCCCGATCGAGGAGCTTTCCCGTGGACAGATTGAATCACACTTTGCGCAGGGTAGTCGGACATCACGTCACCTGCACCGCATTGTTGCTCGCAGCTCTTACCGTCTCTTCGCACGCCCAGGAAATCGACATCCCCTACGAGAAGTTCGTGCTCGATAACGGGCTGACCCTGATCGTCCACGAAGACCGCAAGACGCCCGTCGTCGCCGTCAACGTCTGGTATCACGTCGGCTCGAAGAACGAGAAACTCGGCAAGACCGGGTTCGCCCACCTGTTCGAACACCTAATGTTCAACGGCACGGAGAATTTCAACGACGACTACTTCAAGGCCCTCGACAAGATCGGTGCCACCGACGTCAACGGCACCACAAATAGCGACCGCACCAACTACTTCCAGAACGTGCCGACACCCGCCCTCGACTTCGTGCTGTGGCTCGAATCCGACCGCATGGGGCACATGCTCGGCGCCATCGACCAGGAGCGGCTCGATGAGCAGCGTGGCGTCGTCCAAAACGAGAAGCGCCAAGGCGAGAACGAGCCTTACGGCGTCACCCGCCAGCTCATTACCGAGAACACCTATCCCGCCGGCCATCCCTACTCGTGGACAACCATCGGTTCGATGGAAGACCTCGACGCCGCCAGCTTGGACGACGTTAAAGAATGGTTCAAGCAATACTACGGTGTTTCAAACGCGGTGATCGCGGTCGCCGGCGATATCGACCCGCGGACCGCGAAAGCCAAAGTCGAGAAGTACTTTGTCGACATCCCCGGCGGTGAGCCGATCGCCAAACACCGCACGTGGGTGGCGAAACGCAGCGGCACGCATCGCCAAACCGTGCAGGACCGCGTACCGCAAGCGCGCGTCTACAAGGTCTGGAACATCCCGGAGATGGGCTCAGAGGAATTGCAGACACTCGACCTCGTCACCGATGTTCTCGGCTACGGCAAGAACTCGCGATTTTATCGGCGGCTCGTCTACCAGGATCAGATCGCGACGAACGTCTCGGCCTATGTGTATCCCGGTGAGATCGGCAGCCAGCTCCGCATCATCGCCACGGCTCACCCCGAATCGGATCTTGCCGATGTTGAGAAAGCCGTTGATGAAGAACTCGCTCGCTTCATCGGGGAAGGCCCCACCGAAGCCGAGCTTGCCCGCATCAAGACCCAATACCGCGCACGATTCATTCGCGGGATTGAGCGCATCGGCGGATTCGGCGGCAAGAGCGACATCCTGGCCCAGAATGAGGTGTATACGGGAACGCCCGATTTCTACAAGACGACACTCAAGCGTGTCGCCGGTGAGACCGCCGACAACATGCGCGCCGTCACTGAGAAATGGTTGTCCGACGGCGTCTATGTTCTCGAAGTCCATCCGTTCCCGAAACTCACGCACAAGTCGGAAGGCGTCGATCGCTCGAAGCTCCCCGAGGTCTCGGGCTTTCCGGAACTCAAGCTACCCGCCATGCAAAAGGCCGAGCTATCGAACGGCCTCAAGGTGGTCCTCGCCGAGCGGCCGCAGCTGCCCATCGTCGAGATCAATCTGATGGTCGACGCCGGCTATGCATCCGACCAGTTCGCCGCGCCGGGCGTCGCGACCATGACGGCGAACATGATGGATGAAGGCACTAAATCACACAGCGCGCTCGAGATCAGCGAGACGCTTGAAAACCTCGGGGCAAATCTCGGGACAAGCGCGGGCCTCGACACCTCGACAGTCAGCTTGTCGGTGCTCAAGGAGAACCTCGACGAATCACTCGACATCTTTGCGGACGTGATCCTGAATCCAACATTCCCTGAGAAGGAATTTCAGCGGCTCAAGCGCCAGTCGTTGGCTAGTATTCAACGAGAGAAATCGTCGCCCATCAGCACCGCGTTACGGCTGCTGCCTGGGTTGATCTACGGCGAGGACCACGCCTACGGCAATCCGTTAACCGGCAGCGGAACGGAAGAGACTGTCACGGCTATGACCCGAGAGGACCTCGTCGAGGCCTACCAAAGCTGGTTCCAGCCGAACAACAGCACCATCATCGTCGTGGGCGCGGCAACGCTCGATGAGATCCTTCCGAAGTTAGAAGCTCGCTTCGGGTTGTGGAAGGGTGAGAAAGAGTCACCGACAAAAGTGGTAGCCAAGGGGATGACCGGAGAAAAGTCGAGGCTCTTTCTCGTCGACAAGCCCGGCGCACAGCAATCCCTCATTCTCGCCGGCGTCACGGCTCCGCCCACCAACAACCCGGATGAAATCGCGATCGAGACGATGAACGGTGTGCTCGGTGGCAATTTCACATCGCGCCTGAATATGAACCTGCGCGAAGACAAGCACTGGTCCTACGGAGCCCGTAGCCTGCTGATCGACGCCCGGGGCCCACGGCTCTTCTTCGCCTATTCGCCCGTGCAAACCGACAAGACCAAAGAATCCGTGCAGGAAATCCAGAAAGAACTGACCGGCATCCTGATGGAACGCCCGCCCACCGAGGAAGAACTCGCCCGCTACAAGCATCTCCAGACAACTCGCTTGCCGGGACGTTTTGAAACCAATAGTGCCTTGATGAGCGCACTGCGAGAGATCATCAACTTTGGTATCGCCGAGGACTATTACGACACTTACGTGGGCAAGCTCGACGCCTTGAAGCTCGAAGACATCAAGGCCGCCGTCGAGCGTGTCGTCAAGCCGAACCAGATGACTTGGATCGTTATCGGCGATATGGCGAAGGTGGGTGAAGGCCTGCGCGGACTAGATTTTGGCGCCATCCAGAGCATGGACACCGACGGCAACGTCCTCGAGTAGGCGTCGACGGGCGCTTCGCTCAGGCTCTCGAACGCGAGGTCGCGCTGGCCGCCGTATCAGCCTGATCAGAACGACTGCGAACACTCCGCGTGATCAAACGGCTCAAACGGCGCGCTCCGAACCTCCGCGAGTTGGTACTGCTCGTGCACCACCCGCCGCGCCGCCGCCGTATCGACCTTCTCGCGCCGCCGCAAAGTAGGCGCGGTCGTGCTCGCTGACCCGTCGCCCTCCAGATGAATCCGGGCCACACCGTACACCAGAAACTCCGACACCGTGAACCGGGCACGATTCCCTGACGCATCCAGCGTCAATTCCTTGGCTTCCGGCTCCTCCGGCGTGATAAACTCCACCTTCGCCGCTCGGTAACCCGCCGGGATCACAACGTCACACTCCGCGCTCGAAACAGCGATCGGCCGCTCGTCTTCCGCGCCCGCCTTCGGTGGATCCTTGGACTCATCGCGGTTGTAGTTCACGAAGTGAATATCAAGCTCGTCGCCTGAAGCCGGCCGATTTGCCGCCACCCGCACCGTCGGCGGCACGTCGAAGTAACTCAACTCGTCAAACGTTTCCGAAGCGATCCTATCGGCATCGGCAATCGTATAGACCCGCGGGTAAGCGGCCCGCTGCTCGGCGTCGAGGATGTCGTCCGGCTTCACCTCAAACAGAATCCCTTGATTCAGAAGCTCAAGAGCCACTTGGTGGAACGACTCCATCGACTTATAGTAGTGTCCCTGGTGGATCTGGCTGCGCGGAAACTCAAGTAGCACTTCCGCATGCGACCGATTTGCATGGTAGATCGGCTCGTACCTCTTCACGAACCCGTAGTAGCGAACAAGTTCCTCGCGGCTCGCCGGGTTGAAGAACTCCGTGTAGTTCGACATCGCGAGGCCGCCGTTCGCCGCCACCTCCGAAAAGATCGCCCGTATCCGCGTGCGTTCGTACTGGCAAATCGTGAACGGCTTGTCATCGCTCGCCCCGCGAATGTAGCGCATCGGGAGCGTACCGTCTCCGAGAATACCCTTATCCACGCCGGTCGGCTTCGGAACCCCTCCGACGCAGTACCAAATGTAGTCTTCGCCCTTCGACCACATATCCGCCGGCAGGAATTGGCGCTCGTCCGTCGGGCCGTGCGGCGGGTAGCGGAAATCATACAGATGCAGCCACTGCGCCAAGATCAAGTCCGGCCGAATGCTCCGGCCGTAGGTAATAAACACATCATCGAAGTTCTGCTTATTTGAAATATCGGAGAAGCGATGCATCTCCAAACGCAGTGGCGTCGACTTCCTCGGGTCATGCCGGGCCACGATCTCGTCGAACTGATGGCTGTCCACGTCCGCAATCCCGAACTTTTCCTTGACCTCAGCAGCCGTGAAGTGATCCTTCAAGTAAGCCTTGAACGCCCTTGAGCAGTGCTCGCAAACGCAGTTGTGACGATAGAAGTAGTTGATCACGTAGCCATCGACCCCAAGGTCGATACCGCGCTTGACCCAGGCCTTCAACACAGCGCGCCAATGCGGATTATTGAGACACCCAAAGTAGACACCATACGGTTTGGCATCGGCATCATCGTGCACGATCGGCGTACCATCGGCGTTCTTCTGCAGGAGGTCTAAAGGATCGGCGACGGGCTTCGGCCCCAACACCTTCTCATCCCAAAGGTTGTTGTAGAACTCGAAGAAGCCGCCAGTGGGATGCGCCGGGTCCTCGCTCTTATCCCCGAGCAGGTACTTCACCACGTCGAAGTGCCCGATGACCTTGGCGCCCACTTGTTTGATCTGGCCGTTGAGTGTCTCGAAATACTCCTCGCTCATCCGAATGCGGTCCGCAGGCTCGGTCGCCTCAAACACGCCCGCGTGCGACGGCATCAGCGGGCCGGACAATCCCTTGGCGCTATCCGGCATATGGGCGAGCGTCCAAAAGTCCGCGCCGTAGAATCCGACCTGCACGATCTCCGGCTGGATGTCGCGCAAGAAATCGACGTACCCCGGTTTCACATAGTCCTGCCAGTGGACCGTCATCCGGGTCGCCTCAAAACGCGAGGGCGCCGTGGCGCTCTGCGATTCGGGCGTCGATTCGGGGCCACAACCGACCCAAGTCATCAGCGGCAGTGCGCCCATTCCAAGCGAGGTGAATTCTCGACGAGTCATCTTCGTACTCCGTCCCGTTCTTGGGGTTAGCGGATAGATCCCGCTCTCTGGTGAGCACAATCATAACCGATCCCACAGCCGTGCGGGGGATGGACTCGGCAAACGGATTGGGGTCGCGGTCTGTGCCGCCGATCACCAAGCGCGAACCACGAGTGGGCAACCGGCTCACTCTCACCCCTATGCCATAAGCTGTCCCTATGCGCCCAACCAACGTCCGTGGCCGAGTCATGGCCATGTTGTTCCTGCTGTCGATCATCACTTACCTCGATCGCGTCTGTATTTCCGTGGCGATGCCCCAGATGTCGAAGGAGTTGGGCCTCTCGCCATCCCAGATCGGTTGGGTGTTCGGCATCTTCACCATCGCCTACGGCATTTTTGAAGTCCCCGGCGGTTGGATGGCCGACCGCTTCGGTCCCCGCAAAGTCCTAACCCGGATCGTCGTCTGGTGGTCGGCCTTTACCGCCATCACCGGCACGGTCACGAGCTTCACGTGGCTTTGGATCATCCGGGGACTCTTCGGGGCGGGCGAAGCCGGCGCGTATCCGAGCAGTTCAAGCGCCATCTCTCGCTGGTTCCCGCCGCATGAACGGGCGCGCGCACATGGGTTCGTTTGGATGGCCAGCCGTCTCGGTGGTGCGCTAGCCCCGATCGGCGTGATCTGGCTGCAAGGTATTTGGGGCTGGCGTGCCGTCTTCTTCGCCTTCTCCATCCCCGGCTTGATCTGGGCGGTCGCCTGGTACAAGTCGTTTTGCAATCATCCGCAGGAACACAAGGGCGTCAACGCGGCGGAGATCGAGATCATCGGCCCACCTGCCAAGGGTCATAAAGGCCTGCCATTCATGAAGGTCATCGGCAGCGCCAACCTTTGGCTCATCATGCTCATGTACCACACGTTCTGTTACGGCTCGTATTGGTACATCGCCTGGGGGCCAACCTACTTGGTCAACGAAAAGGGGATCGAGGGTGGACTGCTCGCCGCTTACGCCTCACTGCCATTCTTGATGGGCGCCGTCGCCGACGGCCTGGGCGGATTCACGAGCGACCGGCTGGTCAAGACGATGGGGCTCAAACGCGGCCGACGCATCGTGGGTTTCGGTTCCCTCGTCGTAGCGGGTGGGCTGATGCTCACGTCCCTCGTGATCGAGAACCAGACGCTCGCCATCATCATCCTGATGGCCGGCTTCGGCGCGTCGGATTTCTGCCTTCCCAACTGCTGGGCCGTCTGCCTCGACATTGGTAAGGACAATGCCGGCACCATCACCGGGGCGATGAATACAGCTGGTCAGATGGGAGCGTCGATCATGGCGATCACCTTCGGCTCACTGGTCGAGAGCTACGGCTACAACCTGCCGCTGGTCGGCATCGCCCTCCTGTTCTTCGTGTCCGCCCTGGTCTGGCTCAAAATCGACCCCACCAAGCCCCTGCTTCAACCCGCTGAACAAGCGCCAACACCCGTAGAGGCATAGTGACCTGCGGGCCAATCAACTCCCGACAACCGGGAGACACCCTCACCCCGATTCTAACCAACAACGTCCTGGCCACGAACAATAGTCACGGACAGAACAAAATTGTATTTCAAGCAAAATCAACAACTTACGAATACGGCTCCCCGTGAAGGCACCCTCTCCGGGTTATAAGAGAACCAAGCGATATCGCCGGTTTCCAGTCTCAGAATGTCTCACGGCGAATGAGATGATTCGACCAGATGCATGAGCCTCGTAAGGGCTATCGGCTCGACAGGGGGGCTTTGCCGATCGCCGGCCAGATGCGGAGCACGCCAAAGGATGCCCGAACAGCGATCCAAATCGCGGTGACAATCCATAGATGTGTAAGGGCGGATGGGCTCGCGTCGTTCACCCAGAAGAGCCCAAAGATCCCGGTGCAGGTAGCGGCGAGGACCGCATTTCTCAAGTAGCGGAAATCGCCTGTGCCCCAATGAACGCCGTCGGTCCCGAATGACAGCGAGTTGACGGGTTGCGAGAGAGCAGCGATCACCCAGGGCGCGTAGAAGATACCGGCCGAGCTTGCCGGGACGAGAGCGGCGACAACCAGCTCGGTTGAGCCAAGCATGCCAATCGTCAACGCAACGCCACAACCGAAGCTCCACCAGCAAACGACTGACGCGACGCGGCGGCTCTGCGCGATGTCGCCGGCTCCCATGAAGTAGGCGACGAGGCTCTGTCCCGCGATGGCGAAAGCGTCAAGGAAGAGCGCCGTGAAGGCCCACACTTGCCGGATGGCTTGGTGCGCCGCTCCGGCGTCGGCCCCGATCTCGGTGGCGGCGCGCGTGGTGAGTAACAGAAAGAAGTTCAGCGCCGCGGTACGAACTAACAGTTCGCCGCCGATGCTCATGAGCTTCCCAAACTGCGAAAGGTTCCACTCTGCCGGTAGACCGATCCGCCGAAGAATCACAACAACCGCGGCGATGGCCCCAATCCATTGGCTGATCACGCTGGCGCCCGCCGCGCCCGCGACGCCCATGGCGGGTACCGGCCCCCATCCAAAGATGAAGATCGGGTCCAGGATGATGTTTACAACGTTGAGACCACCGGCGATCCACATAGGCGAATGCATGTCTTGCAGTCCGCGGAGTGTGCCGAACGCGGCGACCGTGACCAGAATCGCGGGCGCGCCCAACAGCCGGACCGTGATGTAGTCGTGGGCCGCGGTGGCGATTTCGCCGTCGGCTCCCATCAAGGCAACGAGCGGATCGACCGTAAGCCAAGCCAGTATCCCGAGGACAACGCCGAGCAGGACGCTCAAGCCCAACGCCTGGGCATTCGCGAGGGCGGCGTGTTCGCGGTCGCCGCTGCCTTCACTACGGGCGACTTCGGTTTGTGTGCCTATTCCGATGAAGTTGAAGACCCAGAAGACACTCGAAAGCACAGCCGCGCCGACCCCGAGTCCGGCGAGTGAGGCCGCCCCAAGGCGGGCGACGAAAGCGGTGTCGGCAAGGCCGGTGAGCGGCTCGGCAATGAGTGAGACGAGCAGTGGCGCCGAGAGGGCGATGAACGTCCGGTGGGGCGCCTGGGTAAAGGGGTGCGGAGTAGTGGACAAGGTCAAAGCTCGCTTCGGTTTGTTGCGGCTAACGAGAGATACGACGCCTGGGCAGGTTACTCTCTAGCGCGTCTGGCTTGGCTAGAGGCGCACTGCGGAGTTGAGTTGACTTTAGTCCTTGCCGCGCTAAATGATGAGGCCGAATGACTTCTATTCTTGCACCAGACCTTCGAGAACGCGTCGTCGCCGCACGAGAGCGATTTCTCACAGCGGACCCGTTCCCTCATGTCCTCATCGAAAACTTTGTCTCGCCCTCGTTTCTTGACCGTTTGATGCGAGAGTTTCCTGCGTTCGATCGCGAGAAGGCGATCAGCGAGTACGGGACAGTCGGCGGCAAGGCGGTTCACGAGAAACTCCCGGAACTCGGCGAATCGTACAAAGAGCTAGACCGAGTCCTGCAGTCGCGAGAGTTCCTGGATCTGATCAGCGAAATTACGAACATTCCCGATCTGCTGTACGACCCTGAATACGTCGGGGGTGGAACACACGAAAACTGCCACGGCCAGGATCTCGACGCGCACGTAGATTTCAATCATCATCCGAAAACACATCTTCACCGGCAGCTGAATCTCATTCTTTTCTTGAATCCGGAATGGCGGGAAGAATGGGGCGGCTCGTTGCAGGTCCACTCCGACCCGTGGGAGTCGCAAGGGCCGGACCAAGTCAAGTCGTACCTGCCGCTCCTGAACCACTGCGTCCTGTTCGAAACGTCTGAGGTCTCGTGGCACGGCTTTCCATGCATTGACCTTCCCGAAGACCGGCGCAACATCTCACGGCGCTCGATCGCAGTGTACTTCTATACGAAAGAGCGCCCGAAGGAGCAAGCCGCGCCGGACCATAGCACGATTTACGTCCAACGGCCGCTGCCGAGCAAGTTCGCGCCTGACCGTACGCTCACCGAACAGGACTACGCTGAGCTAAAGATTGCGATCACTCGGCGCGACGAGCAGATCCGATTCTTGTACGAGCGGGAGAAGGAATTCTCTCAGGTGATCGAGGGTTGCGAGTGGCGCATCGGTGAGAAAGATAAGGAAATCGACAAGCTGGCGGCGCTCAACCGGGAGCCTTACGGGGAGATCGAACGGATGAAGCGCGAGCACTCCGAAGCACTCGACCGCATCTTCCACTCACCGACCTTCAGGCTGGGCTATGCGCTAAGCTGGCCGGGCCGGGTACTAAAAGGCTTATTCGGAACGTAAGGGCTGTTTGCCGACGTACCGGGATGAACATCGACGAACAGCAAATAGCAAGACAAGGACACCATGCCGAACACGATCAGCCCCGCGGATGGAAACCGACCCATCAGGAGCACGATCGAGGCGTGAAACAGCAGCCCCCCGACGAAAGCAGCGCTCCGTAGCTTGGGAGACCATAGTGCTCCCGCCTGGAAGATCTCCCACAGCACGATCAACCAGGCCGCGACAACCAGCCCATAGCCGGTTCCGACAATCTCGGGCAGGCGGCTGTGCACTTCGAGCACCTGGCCGGAGAGGAAAACAGAATTCAGCTTCGCCAGGCCGGAGAACAGGTAAATCAGAGAGACCTGGACTCGAATCAGTGTTAACGGCCAGTTCGGAATATCCGAGACCCGCCTCTAGCCCAGCCTGCTGTCAAGGGAAAACGTGACCCCGGCGTCGGCCAACACCAGTAAGAACGCGACCAACACCAGGAGATATGCGTGATTCGAATAGAGATTCTGGTCCAGCACCAACCGGTAGCCGATCGTGCCCGCCAAGACGATGCCGTTGGACCGCGTCAGGAACCCGACGGAAAAGCCGACGGCCGCTAGCAATCCGATGACAACCAATGCAAGCGCGCCACTCGGAGTGGGTGCCGGGAGCCACTCGAAGTTGCGTGCAGGCACCAGTTCCGCCTTCGCGAAGAAGCGCACCATCAATGGTCCACTTATCGCGATCTCCAGTACCGCCGCTGCCCCGACCACGATGCGGCACAAGGCGGCCCGTCACGGTGTTCCAAAATACGTCTACCGCGCGCAAGAGTACTCGACCCTCTCGCCGCTATCAAGTCGACGGATTGTGATTCCCCGCAGCGACGGCTCAGTGGCGCAAAGATGCGGCGGCAGGAACCGTTCGCGATCCGCGTCCAGACGATAGAGTCGAGCCTTCCGTCGCAGGCCGTGGTCGTCACGCAGATCTACCGATCGGCTATCGTCGAAATGAAGGCGAAAGCCGAGCCGTTGCTCACGTCCGGTAAACATGAACCAGCAGAACTGACTGGGTCGGTCGCGCAGCAAACCGCGCAGAGGCACAACGATTTGAACCGCCAAGTAGGCGCAGAAGAAGGCGCACACGAGCCTAACTTTCCAGGGACCGAATCGATGCATCACCGAGCACGCGCCAGCGCACTATTATGGGTCATCCCGTGCCGGCTCGTCTGCACCAGGAGCCGCGGAAGAGAAATCGCCAACACGCTGACACCGCGGGCCGCGTCTTTCAACTGCCGAGGGCGTCATGTATGCTTCGAGAGGAAGCGCTAGATCCATTCCAACAGGAGACGCATGCAACGATCGTCCCGCACGGAAGTAAGCACAGAGTGAAGCATGTACCACTCGCTGGAGAAATTGATCGGTAGGCTGGCCAGTGTGGGAGCACGAGCCTCCGACACTGATCGAGAGGCGTTGCACAAGCGATTTCTCGTCTCCGTAGCGCTGCTGATGTGCTGCGGCGGGCTTGCCTGGGGGTCGATATCCGCATACCATGGGCTGCTTGTTCCCGCGTCGATCCCGTTCGGATACGTCGTCTTGACGGCGGCCAATCTTGTGTATTTTTCCCGGACCGCTCGATTCACACAGGTCCGGTTCATCCAACTGCTCATGAGTCTGGTGCTCCCCTTCCTGTTCCAGTGGACTGTGGGAGGTTTCGTTGCTTCGGGGGCGGTGATGCTGTGGGCGATGACCGCGGTTCTCGGCGCGCTCACCTTTCAGGAGGCGGGCACAACCTTGCGTTGGTTCATTGCGTACCTTCTCCTGACGGTCCTGTCGGGTGTAATGGACGGCAATGTCGCACAGCACTCGATGATCACTGCCGATCTGGGCGCGACCTTGTTTGTCCTGAACATCATCGGCGTGTCGGTCATTGTTTTCGGACTGACGATGTATTTCGTCCGCGGCAGCGAACTCGCGTATATTGCACTGGCGGAGTCGAAGCAGGAACTTGTCGAATCGCAGGCCCATCTCGTCCAGGCGGAAAAGATGGCGTCGATCGGTTCATTGACCGCGGGACTGGCACACGAGATCAACACGCCAATCGGCGTGATCAACAGCAATGCTGATATTGCGGACTGATGTATCGCCGTCATCTCGGACGCATTGACAGAGACAAAGCTCGCCGAGGAGACCAGTGCGGCCAATAAGGTGAAACGATCGCTGGATATCCTTCAGAGCGGCAACGCCGGAACGATAGAGTGCAGCGCTCGCATCACGGGTATCGTCGACAGTTTGCGCAAGTTCACGAGATTGGACGAGGGGTCGCGCCAGAAAGTCGACTTGCATGAGGGGATCGATAGCGCGCTGTACCTGCTAAAGCACGACCTCGGAGATCGGATCACCGTGGACAGGCAGTATGGAGACATCCCGCACGTAACCTGCTCCGCGAGTGACCTGAATCAGGTATTCATGCACCTGCTGCGCAACGCCGTGGCGGCGATCGATGGCTCCGGTGCGATCAAGGTTAGGTCTCGCGCTGACGCCGGCAAGGTACAGATAGATGTGGGCGACTCTGGGGTGGGGATGTCGGCGGAGCAAGTACAGCGGGCATTCGATCCTGCCTTCACGCGGAGCGGAACACGGGCGCGAGTCGGGCTCGGCTTGTTTACTTCGTATGGAATCGTGAAACAGCACGACGGCGAGATCAGCATTGAGAGTCGTCTTGGCGAGGGCACTACGGTTACCGTGACCCTGCCCGTCGTCTGAACAGGCGAGCTAACGGGTGCGCCCGGCGGGGGCTTGCTTAGGCTTACTCTGATGGAGTTTCCGAGAGGCCGGATTCTCTTCATCGAACCGCAAGCTGATTCAACTTGTCCGACGACTCCCAAGCGACCGCAGGCTCGACGGCTCCATGTGTGATTCGGCCGGCAATTCGATCCGACGAACCTTTCCTGCGTGAGATGATGTACGAGGCAATCTACGTCCCCGTGAGGGAAAAAGTGCCGCCGCGGTAGATCGTGGACAATGCTGCGGAAGTTGGAGTAACCAGATCGTATCCCATTTCCGCCTAGCGATAGGCTTTGCCTCGGTGGAGCACGCGCTGTATCAAGATCGCTTCCTTGCCGCGTAAGAACCGTACACGGTAATCACCAATCCGCAGGCGAAACGATCCTTCCTTCTCCTTGGGCCGCTTCACATCGCCCTGCCCCGTCTCGGCGAATCTAGTGAGCGTTTCGAGTATTCTGATGGCAATCGGCCGGTCAAGCCTCTGCAAGTCGGAGAGCGCTTGACGCGACCATTCTATCTGGAGTTTCACTCGAGTCCGAACTGGCGCTTCACCTCGTCGTGTGAGATGCCGACTTCTCGTTGTGCGAACCAATCATCGGCATCGCGCACAGCGTCCCGCTCGTCTTCCGTTTCTGCCTCGTCATCAATGGGAGCCGAGGCCAGAGCCCGTGAGACGGAGTCCGACAGCATGAATTGGAGGAGGGAAACGACCGTTGTTAGCTGTTCCGGTCGCAGGCGCTCGACCAATTCGTGGGCGGCTTGTCGGTCTGGCACGACATCAGTGTGCATTGTGAACTCCTGGTTCGGCTTACTTCTACTATTCCACGGCACACCGCTGCGGATCAACCGTGGTCTACACCGGGCCTTCGGTGGGCGGAAGCGACGACCGCCAGCCATCCCGGAGCATGCCTTGAAGTCCATTTACCAAGCTGACGTTCTCGCGGCGGTTAGCGATATTGCGGGTTTCGAGAGGGTCGTTCTTGTAGTCGTAGAGATCGGTCGAGGTATACGGGGAGTCGATGGCACGCCACTCGGTGTAGCGATAGCGGCGCGTTCGGATCGAGTACCCCATGCCCGCGCCGACGCCCGGAATCTCGCGGGGATATTGGCTGAAGACAGCACGCTTCCACAGCCGGTCAGGATCGTCGAATAGCGGGACGAAGCTCGAACCCTCCAGTCCCTCGGGGCGCTCAAGGCCGCAGAGTTCGCAGAGCGTCGGGTAGACATCAACGAGTTCGGTAAGCCCCGCCGTTTTCCTGTCCCTGCTGCGCCCTCCCGGGACACTCACAATCAGTGGGGTTCGCGTGGCGACTTCGAAGTTTGAGTGCTTATTCCACAGGCCATGGTCGCCGAGATGATAGCCGTGATCCCCCCACAGGACGACGACCGTGTTGTCGCGCAGGCCGTGTTGGTCGAGGGCATCGATCACTCGCCCGATCTGGGCGTCGACGTAACTCACCGAAGCGCGGTAGGCACGGATGAGATCGCGTGCTTGGTCATCGGAAATCGGACCTTCCGCGGGGATGTCATTGTAGCCACGCAATTCACCGGAATCGTGTAGCGCGTACGCGGGCGCCCCCGCAGGCGATCGGCGAAACGCGGCCAAGTCGATCTGCGACTTGGGATACAGGTCAAAGTACTTCTCGGGCGCGACGAACGGCAGGTGCGGTTTGAGAAAACCGGCCCCCAGGAAAAAGCGCTCGCTCCTTAACTCACCGAGAGCGTGGACAACGGCGTCGGCCGTCATACCGTCGGCGAGTGCGTTGTCAGCGACACGGCGGCTTTCCCAACTCGGCATGCCCCAGCCGCTCTGTCCCTCGGCGGCCGGTGTCCGCTTCGAAGGTTCGTAGTAGAAGCGCTCGTTGGACATCCAACGGTTCGCCCTCACGCTGTCCCATTTTTCTTGCACGAAGCGGCGGCTGTCGGCTGTGTTCCATCCTTGGTGACCGGGAATCCACGAAGGGACACTCCACGACGGCAGGTCGTCGAGTTCCGGCTTATGAAGAATCTTGCTGAAGGCCGCCGTGACGTAGCCGCTGTCTTTGAAGTGCTGGGGTAGCGTGACCGCGTTCGGCCGGTACAGCCGGAAGTGTGTCTGAAGGTCGTGAACCCGCGTCGTGTCCGGGCGGAGTCCCGTGAGAAGCGATGTCCGCGATGGACTACACACTGCTTGCTGGCAGTAGGACCGCGTGAACGTCAGGCCCTCGGCCGCGAGGGCGTCGATATTCGGAGTGCGGATATCTGAATCGCCGTAGCAGCCAAGCGAGGGACGAAGGTCATCGACAGCGATGAAGAGGACGTTAAGTTCCGGGGATATGGGTTTCTTCTTTGCGGCGGCTCTGCGAGGGAGCAACGTGGCGGCTGCGCCGGCCGCTGCCCGCAAGAGTTGGCGCCGCGAAACGTCCAAGCCAGGGGCTAACTTACGAGTCGCCTCGGGCGCAGTCACGGTCTTAGATCCCGCAGTCATTGATTCGAGCCTGCCTACGCCCTATTGTTTGAGCGCCTGGTCGAGATCGGCTTCGACATCCTCGACCGCTTCGATGCCGACGGAGACGCGCACGAGGTTGTCGCGAATTCCGATGCGCGCGCGGTGCTTCGGCGCGAGATCGCGATGAGTGCTGATGGCCGGATAGAGCACCAAGGAATGGACGTCCCCCAAGGTCGTCGCGGGAACGATCAATTTGAGCGCATCCATGAAAGTGAAAACTTCATCCCGGCCGGCGTCCTTGATCTCGAAACTCACCATGCCGCCAAATAGATCTTGCGGGAAGAGCCGCCGCGACGTTTCGATGTCAGGGTGATTGGAGTCGCCGGGAAAGTAAACGCGTTCCACCCGCGGGTGATCCTTGAGCCAAGCTGCAACCCGGCAGGCATTTCGGCATTGGCGCTCGACGCGCAGCGGTAGCGTCTTAATGCCTCGCATCGCCAGATAGGCCTCGAAGGGGCCGATATTGGGCCCCAGGGTGCGCGCCAATACGGTAACGAGTTGCCGGAACTCTTCTCGGCAGATGAGCGCGCCACCCATGATGTCGCCGTGTCCGGCAAGATACTTCGTCATGCTGTGGACGACGAAATCGACACCCAACTCGAGGGGACGCAGCAGCACCGGTGTGGCGAACGTGTTGTCGACGATTACCAACGCTCCATGCTCGTGAGCGAGGGCCGTAATCTTGTCGATCGGCGCCACACGCAGCAACGGGTTCGAAATCGGTTCGAGCAGTACGCAGGACGGCTTGTGCTTGGCAAGAGCAGCCTCGAAATCATCGAGATCACAGGGCTCGGCGAAGCTGACGTCAACGCCGGTAGGCCCGAGTATATTGGTCAACAGTGTGATGCTCTGGCCGTACATCACCTTGGCGCAAAGTACCGACCGCCGCCGGTCCGTCATCGCCGCAATTAGGGCGAGATGCAAGGCAGCCATGCCGGATGCCGTCGCCACGGCCAAGTCACCACCTTCGAGCATAGCGAGCAGTTCTTCTAGGGCGGCTGTGGTGGGGTTGCCGTAGCGGGTGTACGCGTGGCCTTCGATCTCGTCGTTGAAGGCGCGGTCGAGGTCTTCGGTCCGCTCGTAGTAGAAACTGGAGGTGCCGAAAATCGGCGTCGTCGAAGGGACGTAGCTGCCCAGCTTCTTACGGTCGCCCGCATGGACGGCGAGGGTATCGATCTTCATTCCTGTGTAAACAAGGCGTGGGAACGCGCCTTCCCGTGATTATAAGAGGTTAGGGCGTTGCGGCGTCTCGGTTACCACACCGGCGGCGTGATCGAATCCGGAATAGGTGCACGGTACAATAAGGGTGCCTTCTTCGGGTATCCCTTCGTCTTATGTTCGACAATCTCCTTTCCAACGTCTTTGGCACCAAACACGCGCGAGAACTCAAGCGGCTCCAGCCGATGGTTGCCGAGATCAACGATCTCGAGCCGGAGATCCAGAAACTCAGCGACGATCAACTGCGAGCCAAAACTGCGGAATTTAAGGACAGGATCGCGAACGGCGAATCGCTCGACGATTTGCAGTTTGAAGCCTTCGCGGTGTGCCGCGAATCCAGCCGGCGTGTGCTGTCGATGCGGCACTTCGACGTTCAGTTGATCGGCGGCATTGTGCTGCACGAGGGCACCATCGCCGAAATGAAGACCGGTGAGGGCAAGACCCTCGTCGCGACCTTGCCCGCCTACTTGAACGCGCTCGAGGGTAAAGGGGTTCATGTCATTACGGTGAACGACTATCTGGCCCGCCGCGACTCCGAGTGGATGGGCAGGCTATACGGGTTCCTCGGATTGAAGGTCGGTGTAATCGTCCACGATCTCAGCGAGCAGGAACGCCGCGAGAGCTACGCCGCCGACATCACCTACGGAACGAACAACGAGTTCGGCTTCGACTACCTGCGCGACAACATGAAGTTTGACCTGGCGGACTGCGTCCAACGGGGACACAACTACGCGATTGTCGACGAGGTGGATTCGATCCTCATTGATGAAGCGCGTACGCCGCTCATCATTTCCGGCCCCAGCGAGGAATCGACGGACAAGTACTACAAAGTGAATCGCTCGATCCCGAAAATGGAGCGCGGAGAAGTCATCGAGGGCGATGAACCACGAGACAAAACCTACACCGGCGACTACATCATCGAAGAGAAGCATCGCACGGCGTTTCTGACTGAGCAGGGCGAAGTAAAGTTTGAAAATGCCCTAGGAATCAGCAATATCAACGACCTCGCGAACTACGAGCTCAAGCACTGCGTCGAGCAAGCGCTCAAGGCGCACATGATCTTCCAGCGCGACAAGGATTATGTCGTGAAAGAGGGGCAGGTCATTATCGTCGACGAGTTCACGGGACGATTAATGCCGGGCCGCCGGTGGAGCGACGGCCTGCATCAGGCGGTGGAAGCGAAGGAGCGTGTGAAGATCGAGCGCGAGAACCAAACACTCGCCACGATCACATTCCAGAACTACTTCCGGATGTACAAGAAGCTTTCCGGCATGACAGGCACCGCCGATACCGAGGCAGCGGAGTTCGGCAAAATCTACAAGCTCGATGTGAATGTGATGCCCACGAATCGCGACCTGATTCGCCTCGAGCACCCGGATATCGTCTATCGGACCGAAGAAGAGAAGTTTCGCAACGCCGCGAAGGAGATCCAAGAACTCGCTGAATCGGGGCAGCCCGTGCTGGTCGGCACGATTTCGATCGAGAAGTCAGAGCATCTATCGCGCGTCCTCAAGAAGATGGGGATCAAGCACGAGGTACTCAACGCGAAGCAGCATGAGCGCGAGGCGTTCATCGTCGCCCAGGCGGGACGTAAAGGGGCTGTTACGGTTTCGACCAACATGGCGGGCCGCGGGACTGACATTCTACTCGGCGGCAACCCGGAACATCTGGCGTCCGAGGCGCTGCGAAAACAAGGACGCAATCGCGACCTGATGACCGCGGAGGAATGGGCGGTCGAAGTCGCTAAGCAAAAAGAAATCACCGACAAAGAGCACGACGAGGTGGTTGGGCTGGGCGGGCTGTATATTCTGGGTACGGAGCGTCACGAGTCACGGCGCATTGACAACCAGCTTCGAGGCCGCGCCGGACGCCAGGGCGACCCTGGTGCGTCGCGGTTCTTCCTGTCGCTGCAAGATGATCTGCTACGCATCTTCGGTGGCGAGAAAGTCCAGAACCTGATGCTGCGGCTCGGCATGGAAGAAGACGTGCCGATCGAGTCGAAACTGATCACAAAGCGTATCGAGGCCGCGCAAAAAGCGGTGGAAGCTCAGAACTTCGAGGCCCGCAAACATCTAATCGAGTACGACGATGTGATGAACAAGCAGCGCGAGGCCGTCTACGGCACGCGTCGCAAGCTGCTGGCGGGTAAAGATCAGCGCGATCACCTCATGGAGTTGATCGGCGATCTAGCGGGAGACGCCGTGGAACTGCGGTGCTCTGAGAAGATGCATCCCGACACATGGGATCTCGTGGGCTTGCGGACGGACATCACCAAGGGATTCGGCATCAACATCGACGACCTCGACTTCCAAGACCTCGACCGGCAGGAAATCGCCGACACCATCACCGAGGTCGCGAGCAAGGCTTATGACGAGAAGGAAGGCCTCATGGGCGCGGAGAGGCTGCGCTTCTCGGAACGCATGATCATGCTGCAACTGCTCGATGGCCAGTGGAAGGACCATCTGCTGTCGATGGACCACCTCAAGGAGGGGATCTCGCTACGCAGCTATGGACAGCGTGATCCGTTGGTCGAGTACAAGAAGGAATCCTTCGCACTTTTCCAGGACATGATGAGGCGGTTCGAGGAAGAGACGATCCGATTCATGTTCTACCTGCAGCCCTCGATGGGCGCTCCCGAGAGAGCGCAAAGGGCCGCGACTCCGATAGGTGTTTCAGAAGTCAAGGAAAACGCGCCCATGCCTGTTGCCGCCGGGAGTGTCGGTACGATTGAAGACTTTACGCGCGACGTGCGGCGCAAGAAAGAGAAAGAACTGGCCCATGCCCGCATGGCCGGCGCCGGGGATCAGAGCGGCGAAGTCAAACAGGTCATTCGGGACAGAAAAGTTGGCCGCAATGACCCGTGCCCGTGTGGAAGCGGCAAGAAGCACAAAAAGTGCTGCGGCCGAGCGGCCTAAAGGAAACAAAACCTCCGTGAGCGGTGTCTGTGCTTCTGTGACTCGTCTACTCGCAATCTTCGTGGCGGTGTTGACCTTCGTCGCCCAAGGAACGGCTCTCGATCTCGTACCCGACGCTCTAGGGGACTTCGTGCGTGAGGACGCGCAACCAATTGCGCCCGAGGAGTCGGATCTCTTCGCCGAGTTCGGCTTCGAAGAAGGGCAGCGCGGCGAATATCGCACCGAAGACGCTCGGCGGCTTGTGGTGGAAGCGTATCGTTTCCAGGATGCCACCGGAGGATTCGCCGGCTACCAGTGGATTCGTCCCGATACTGGTGAGTTTGTTCCCTACGGCGAGCGGGCCCTCCAGCAGGGCGACACGACGGTCATTCACTTCGGCAACTTTGTCGTGCGCATGACCGGTGATGAGGCAATCGACGAACACGTTGAAGCGATGCTTGCCTTCCTCCCGCGCGCAACGCTGCAATCAGCTCCCCCGGTCTTGAAGTTCGTCCCTGAACGGGGATTGGTCCCGTTCTCGGGTCGCTACGTGCTGGGCCCGAAATCGCTGGCGCGCGTGGCGACGGAAGTGCCGCCCTCGGTAGCGGCGTTTCGCTATGGGACAGAAGCGGAATTTCTCCGGTACGAGTCGGATGCCGGCGCATTGAACATCGTGTTGTTCTACTACCCGTCGCCGCAGATCGCCCAAGGACAACTGAGTGAATTCGAGGCGATCCCCGATATCCTGGTCAAACGTAGCGGCCCCATCGTCGCCGCCGTACTGTCACCACCGAGTAAGGACGAGGCGGAACGATTGCTGTCGCGCGTGCGTTATACGGCTGAGATTACCGTCGCGCACCAGACGGAGAGCCGACAGGACAATCTCGGAACTTTGATCCTCGACATAGTCATTTTCTGTGCCCTGCTGGCGGTGCTGATGATCGTTGGCGGCAGTATCGTCGCCGGCTCCCGCATCATGGCTCGCCGCTTCTGGCCAAACTCGATTCTGGCTCCTTCGGAGTCCGGTGACATGGTGCGGCTGGACCTGGGCCCAGGTCCAGGGCGCGGCGGAGAATCACGCTAGCCTCGTTTACGGCTGCCGGGTTTCCATCGCTCTCAGGTCGTCCTTCCGAGTCGCGCCCACGCAGATCTTTGCTAATAGATAAGGTGTCTTAACTGTGCCGAAAGCAAATTGGAAATCGCAGATTTACGGTGTCGTCCAGAGCTTGCTTTACAACAACCCGCATCGTGTGATCGATTATCTCGTGCAAGGCGAGGATGGTGAATGGCGAAAGCGGTCCGACTTGCCGGCGCTGGTGCGGCGTCTGTACGAGACGGAGGCGTCCGACGAACGCACCTGCCTGCAAACCATTCAGTTTGTGCACCATATGCTCATTCCTCCAGGCGGACGCCATGTGCAGGAACTGCATGTTCATCCCAATGCCGAGGAACTGGTCGTCGTGACGACAGGGACAGGGCGCGCCACCGTGGGGAAGGAGGAGCATGACCTTGCCCCGGGCGATGTGTTGTATGTTCCTCCCAGCGTGGATCACGAGGTTCGCAATACCGGGAATGAAATGCTGGGCGTGATTTTCATCAACGTACCCACCGGCGACGGATTGGCAAAGCTGCAGGCCGCGCGCGCGACCGGAAGCTAGCCGGCCCGCGATCCGGCAGAGAGCGTCTCCGGTCTATAATCTTGGGCAGCCATAGGACGAGTATGATGCGTTTCTCACCTCCCCAGCTGATCTTTGTCGCCACCCTATGCCTGGCTGTGCCGCTGGTAGCGCAGCATATTGCCGCTCCCGATGCGACTGAACCCGACCCGAGCTTGACGCCCAGCCAGGTGATCACGATCCAGCTTAAGGCGCTCCGGAAGAATCGGGATATGGCCAATGACGGGGGCATCGCCATTACGTTTAACTTTGCGTCCCCGGCGAATCGACGGATGACCGGCCCGTTGCCGCAGTTCATCCAGATGCTGAAGAATCCGCTCTACATGATCATGCTCGACTTCGACCGCTACGAGACCGGCAAGATCGAGAGGGAAAGCGACAACGCGCAGCAACGAGTCACGCTGATCGATGCTGAGGGCAAAAAGGCAATCTTCCTTTGGCTTCTGTCAAAGCAGAAGCAGGCGCCTTACGAGAACTGCTGGATGACGGATTCCGTGCAACGGGTCAATCCGGATCACGAGAAGCCGTTGGTGGCCGCGTTGGTGTCGCCCGACCGCCTCTAGCGATCCGGACCGAAACCGGCGGCGCGTTAGTCTTCGTTGGTCAGAATAAGAAATCGGTCGAGCACCCGGCGGACAAACAGGCGGGTCTCGTTGAACGGCGGAAGGCCCCGGTAGGAATCGACGTGGCCCGGTCCGGCGTTGTAGGCCGCAAGCGCAAGCATTAGCGAATCGGGGGATTCGCGGTAGTGGTCGAGAAGCTGACGTAGATACGTCGTACCACCGCGAACATTCTGGCTTGGGTCGCGGCGATCTGAGACTTCGAGATCCCGGGCTGTGCCGGGCATGAGTTGCATCAGGCCGACCGCGCCTTTCGACGAAACGGCCTCGCTGTCATAGGCGGACTCAGCAGTTATCACGCTATGAATCAGGGCTTCTGGCAAGCCAAGTTCCGAGGAGAAGTGGGCAACGATCTCGTCAAGTGTCTTCTCCCTCTCGGGCTCGGGCTGAAGAATTACGGCGGTGGGTTCGGCAGGTCGGTCGTCGGGTTCGAAGCGCGCGATGGCCTCTCTGGGAATCAGCATCGTGCCGCCGCACCGGGTGAAGAGCTTGACCTGGTCGCCGATCATCTCGTGCCGCTCCGCTTCGATCTGGAAGCCGGTCGTGAGAACCGCGAACTCAGCCGCAAAGGCTGATCCGGCGAGCAACAGGGCAAGCGAAACTGGACGGAAGAACATCGCGTGCTGCATACTGCGTGATTGTCTTCGAAACGGCCCTCGAACAGACGCTGGCCGCTATCTACCAATAGTATGACGTTCGTTTCCCATCTATCGTGCAGTAAAACCGGCGAGAAGTTCCCCGCTGGAGAACTCCATAACCTGTCTCCATCGGGTGCGCCGATGCTGGTCCACTACGATCTTGAGAAGGCCCGTGCAGGCTTGACCCAGGAACACATTAGCGCCGGACCGAGCTCGATGTGGCGGTACGGGCCGCTGCTGCCCGTCACCAACCCTGCCAATATCGTTTCGCTCGGCGAAGGGCTAACTCCGTTGCTTGCGACGCCGCGACTCGGCCAGCGGCTCGGTGTCGACAAACTCTGGGTCAAAGACGAGGGGCAAAACCCCACCGGCACGTTCAAAGCGCGCGGCATGGCATGCGCCGTTTCGATGGCGAAAGAGCTGGGCGTAACGAAGCTCGCCGCGCCGTCGGCCGGGAATGCGGGGGGCGCAATGGCCTCCTACGGTGCCGCCGCCGGCATGGAAGTCAACGTATTCATGCCGAAGGATGTGCCCGAGGCGAGCTACATCGAGTGCAAGATGGCAGGCGCGAACACGACGCTCGTCGACGGGCTGATTAGCGACTGCGGCAGGATCGTCGCCGAGCGCAAGGATGCCGAGGGCTGGTTCGACCTATCGACCCTCAAAGAACCGTACCGCATCGAGGGCAAGAAAACGATGGGCCTCGAACTCGCCGAACAGTTGGGATGGCGTGTCCCCGACGCGATTTTCTATCCCACCGGCGGTGGCGTCGGGATGATCGGGATGTGGAAGGCCTTCGACGAGTTGGAACAACTCGGTTGGATCGGCTCGAAGCGCCCGAAGATGATCTGTGTGCAAGCGGACGGATGCGCGCCGATTGTGAAAGCCTTTGATGAGGGGAAAGAAGATTCGCAATTCTGGGAGAACGCGGCTACGCTCGCCAGTGGTCTGCGGGTTCCGAAGGCGATTGGCGACTTCCTTGTCCTGCGGGCGGTGCGCGAAAGCGGCGGAACCTGCATCGCGATTTCGGATCAGGACCTGCTCGACGCCGGCGTCTGGCTGGCCGAGGCGGAGGGCCTGTTCGTCGCGCCGGAAGGGTCGGCTTGTGTCGCGGCCCTGGATCAGCTTCTGAAGAACGGCTTCCTCAAGAAGAGCGACGAGGTCGTCATCTACAACACCGGCACGGGATACAAGTACCTGGAAAACTGGTCCACGCTGTACCCGCGCGGGTGAATCCCGAAACGACCCGCAGGACCCAAGACCTAACTCGCACTACCGGTCTTGCGGGCCGATCTGTAGCGGCTTGTCGTAGCCTGTCATTTCCAAGTAGCCCACGCCGCTGACAGGCTTCCCTGCCCGATCCCCGGCAAAGTCCATGGCGCCCTCCCAATAGCTCGGGCCGACGCGCCGTTTGCTAACGACTTCCTGATCGTCGAGATCGGTCGTGCAAGTCAGGCGAAGACCGAGGTGTGGGACTTCGACCTCCCACTTGAGCGGATACGCGCCACCGGTCGTAGAACTCGTCCACTCTGACCCGGCGATGGGCTTCATCTGGATCTGGCTCCAGGCAAGATGCTCAGCGCGGCCCTCCACGTCGATGTATGTGCCCGACGAATAGGGGTCCGCTGTGCCGTCGGACCGCCGCATGCGGTAGAGCATGAACTCCGTGCCGTCGTCGAGTTGGATGCTCATCCAGTCCCAGCCGACCTGGCCTTCGCCGAGGCTATCACTCGAAAACTCGTGGTCCATCCAGGTGAGACCTTCGACCTCAAACGTCTCGTTGTCAACCGTAAGTGAGCCGGCCGTCGCCAGCCGCGTGAACGAGACATAGTGCGATGCCTTGCCCTCACCAGCGGCTTTCCGGCTGACGCCGTTGATGCCTTGAATCACTGGGGCCTTGCCCGGAGTGAGGATCAACTCAACCGAGAACTCCTGCGCATGTGCCTTCAGGCGCTGAGGGCCCAGCGGCGCGGTTGGTTCCAGCCATTCGACCTTCCAGTTGCCGTTCCAGATACGTGCCTTGTCGGCGGCGGCGCCGGCCAGACCGGGACCGGCGCGATTCAGTCGATCCGTTTTGTAGAAACGCTGCCCCTCGACATCGCTGAGCGTAAAATGGGCCAGGTAAAGATCGCGAATACTCCACGGCGAGTCGGCGGCGGGCTGCTCGCGGATAGCGTAGCGAAAGAAGGTTAGTTCAAATCCAAATTGCCGCCCCTGTGGCGTTTTCACATTCCCGGTGTAGTACCACCACTCGGTCTCGAACGCCGGGTGACTGAAATGGTCGCGCGGAAACTCGTATTCATACCCGGGACGCGCCATGTCGAACCCGGACGCCGTGGCCGCCAGCAGACCAAGAATGCAGAGTAGACGTTTCACTCTTCGTGCACGACCTCGATCGGGTTGAGTTGCGCGGCTACTCGAGCCGGATAGATGCCCGCGATGACCGCCGCGATATAGATCAGCGTCAACGCTCCGAGCAGCATCCCGACGGGCCAATGAAATTGAATCGTCCAACCGAAGGACTGCTTGTTCACCACGAAGATCAGGATGAGCGAGAGTAGCGAGCCGAGCACGAGCCCAATCATGTTGGAAAACAAGCCAATCAACCCCGACTCGAAAAGGATCAAACGGCGGATCTGCCCCTGCGAAGCCCCCAGAAAGCGCAGGATGCCGATCTCCCCGCGTCGGTCGATGACGAGCGCCACCAGCGCGCCGGCCATGCCGAGAATCGCGACAACGATCGCAATGACCTCCAACGCATACGTGATCGTGAAGGTGCGGTCGAAGACCTCCAACGCCCGCGTGCGCAACGTGCCGTGGTCGGCGATCCCGATGCTGTAGCCTCTGGTGGCCTGCTCGATGGCGACGCGAGCCTTTTCGGGATCGACGCCGTCGGCGAGATAGATCGCGAGATTACTCGGGGCGGGGTCAGGTAGATACTTCAGGATCGTCTTGCGGTCAACGATCGCCGCCCCGCCTTCACTGGAGTAGTCGTAGTAGACGCCGACCACTTCCAACTCCGCCATTTGGCCGCCGAGCGGCAGGCGAAGCGTGTCGCCGACGTCAAGTTCATGGCGATTCGAGAATGTCTCCGTGATGATGACACGGTCGCCGCTACCAAGCTTCGCAAGCACTTCTTCGGCCGGCGCGCCATCCAGAAAGCCCAGGCTGCCATGACGAATCAGAACCTCACTCTGTCCCGCGCCGAGGATCGAGGGGCGGCCTTCATAGCGGATCTCATAGCCACGAAAACGATCGACAGCCGCGACCTCCCCGAGCTCCTCGATACGGTCGGGTATGGCGGGGTCCATTGTCGGATACTGGCGGGCTTCCCGCTGGCCGACCGTCCGCACATAGAAGTCGGCGCGCAGACGGTCGTCGAGCCACACGATCACAGTGTCGCGGTAGCTTCCGACCATGATGCCGACGCTCACGAGCATCGCAACCGCCGTCGAAAGCGCCGCGACCAGAACGGACGTCCGGGCCAGCGCGGCGGAAAGGCTGCGCGGCGCCAAAATCCCGAGGACGCCGAACATGGCCCGCAGTAAGGGCGAAAGTAGTCGCGCCAGGGCGCTCACGGCGGCCGGCGTCGCAAGTGCCGCGGCGGCGATGATCAGCAGCGCCGAGAGATAGCCGAACAGAGGCATTTCCGCGACGGGGTCCAGTTGCGCGGATCCCCAGGAAGCAGCCGCAAGCACCGCCGCATAGGCGAGCTGGTGACCTGTGCGAAGCCGAGCCGTTGTCTCATGCCGGCCCCGTGCCATCGCTTCGGTCGGGGCAACGGCCGCGGCTTCGCGGGCCGGCGCGAGAGCGGCCAGCAGCGATCCGCCAACGCCCGACACAGTTGCGACCAGCAGAGCGCCAGGGGTGAACAGGATCTCCCCAGGCGTACTGCTCACATAGAGCGACCGCACCGTAGCGGCCAGCATGTCTACCGCACCGCCGGCCATCAGTCGTCCGAGGACAATACCGATCGCCGTTCCCACAAGGCCCAGGAACGTGGCTTCAGCGAGAAAGGCCATCGTCACGGCGGTTCGCCCCGCACCAAGGGCGCGCATGACGCCGATCTCGCCGCGCCGCCGAACGACGGAGATCGAGATGGTGTTGTAGATCAGGAACGCGCCGACCACGAGCGATATGTAGCTCAGCACGCGCACATTCCAGCGGAAGGCGCTAAGCATCTTGTGGTTTTCGTCGGTGCGCGCACCCTGCTGTTTGAGCGTCATCCCGTCGGGCAGCGCGGCGGAGAGGATCGGTTCCCAGTCGCGCTCGTCTTGCGGTGGCAGGAAGACTTCGATGCGGTCCAGCCGTCCCTGCTTGCCGAGAGCTTTCTGCGCGGCGGCAATGTCCATGACGATGATGTTCGAGCGCGACGCCCCCTGGCTCGGGGAAGGGTCGAGAACACCGCGCACGGTGTAGTCGCGGGTCTGGTCGTTCATCGTCAACCGCAGTCGCCGACCGGCCTCGGAAGCGAGTGCCGAACCGGCCCACACCGCATCGTCGGCCGCGAGGTCATCCAGGTTGAATGATTCCGTGGAGGCGACGCTCTCGATCGAACGGTCGCCGATCACATCGAACCCGAACACCGGGACGCTGATGCGGTCAGGCTCAAGCCATGCGAAGCCTTCGACACGCGGAAAGAACTGAATTGGGTGAGGGAGCACTTGGAGCCGGGCCAGTAGTTCCTCGTCAAGCCCTCCTACGGAGCTGATCTCGTAGTCGGCGTCGCCGGTGAGCGTTTCGAGCGAGGACTGGAACGAACCGGTGGCCGCCGTCCCTGCCAAGTGAATCGCGACGACGACCGCGACGCCAAGCGCCACCGCGAAAATGCTGAGTGCGGTTCGCACGGGCTCGCGGCCCAGCGGCCGCACGATCAACCGAACGAAGAGCGTGAAGGCGGCGGTCAAGCGGAACGAACCTCCTCGACCCGCCCGTCGCGAAGCTGCACGATGCGGTCGGTGATGCCCGCCGCTTCGAGGCTGTGCGTCGCCATCAGAATAGCCGTTCCCCACTCGTCGGCGGTGCGCTGCAGCAGCTTCATAACGACCTCGGCGCTCGTCGAATCGAGATTCCCAATGGGCTCATCAGCCAGCAGCAGCTTGGGCGAGTGCACGAGCGCACGTGCGATGGCTACGCGTTGCATCTGGCCGCCGGAAAGCTGGTGCGGAAATCGGTCGGCGTAGTCGGCCAGCTCGACCCAACCGAGCTTTTCAAGCGCTTGTGGGCGGCTTGCGGTTTGCCCGGCGAGCAACAGCGGCAGCTCGACGTTTTCGATCGCCGAGAGCGTCGGCAGAAGCTGGAAGAACTGGAAGATGAACCCGACTTGGCTGCGGCGAATCTGGGTCAGTTGCGCATCGGCGAGGCCGCGCGTGGTGGCTCCGTTAATGTGGACGGTCCCGCGGGTCGGGAAGTCCATCGCCCCAGACAGGTTCAGCAGCGTCGATTTACCGCAACCGCTCCGCCCGACGATCGAGATAAATTCGCCGGGTTCGACAGTGAGCGAGACGTTGTCGAGGGCGACGACGTCCTGGTTGTCGGCTCGGTAGTGCTTGGAGACGTTTTCGAGGCGCAGCAGCGACATCGGAAGGAAAGGTAAGCGATCCTAGCTCAAGTGTAGCGGGGCTGTGTTTCGGGAACCTCCATCCAGACGCCGTCCATTGTGCCGGCAACCCTGTCGGCCTCTCATACTCCTTCGACGGGAAAGGCCCGGGGCTACCTGAGTTTCCGCAACACCAGGAACCACGTCCTCGTTACGAATTGCTCGGGAATAGCAACGCCCGCACCGGACTGGCTTCCAGCCCCGGGATCTTCAGAGGGAACGCGCTCAGACGATACTCCCCGGGCTCCACATCCACCAAGTTGAGACAAACGAAAACCGGCAGCCCCCGCCGCGCAACCGCCAGGTGAGACGGAAACAAATCGCCGGAAGGTGGGTCGAGGCTGTAGTAATCGATGCCGACGGAAAGCGGCTCCCGACTCAATAGGAGATCCGTCGCCTCGGGCATCAAGTAGCAGTAATCCTTTCGGAAGGACCTTTGCTTGAGAAATCGTGAATTCTTCGTCTTGAGCAAGATATGCGAGGCGGCAGGTACGCGAATCGACTCAATGTCCTTTGCCGTGATCGTGTCTCGCTCGTCCATGTCGACGACGTGAGCCGGACCACAAAAATGATCCAGAGGTAGTTCATCCAGCGATGCTCCGTCCCTCAGAAAGTGCAATGGAGCGTCCACGTGCGTCCCCACGTGGCAGCCGAGTTCCAACGATGAAGCCGTGAGCGCCGCACCTTCCGCGATGGATGAAAGCAGATACACTTTGGGAAGCGGGTCTCCAGGATAGACAACCAGCCGACGGTCGATCGAAAGCGTAATAGCCAGAGGGAGTCGTTGAGATGCCATGATGCGGCTTCAGCCCGTGGTGAAGGTCATGCGGGGTCACTGCCGATAGACAAACTCGTTCAAGTTGAACAGTGTCTGGCAGAAGTCGACAAGACCCGTGGGGTTGCTTCGGATAAAATCGACCGCGCGCTCCTTCTCAGCGGGCGTAGCTGAGCGGGAAAGTGCAAGCTGAAACGCTCGTTTGATCTGTGCGTCAAGGTCCGGTCCGGCCTCTCTCATTAGTCGCTGCGCGAAGAACTTCGCCTGCAGCAGAATCTCCGCATTGTTCATCAGTAGCAGTGCTTGCGGCGCGACGGTCGAACTGGCCCGCTCTGAGCAGTGCCCCACCATGTCCGGCTGGTCGAAGGCCTCGAACATCGGGTATCGGATCGAGCGCTTTGAAAAGACGTAGACGCTGCGTCGCCAAGTTCCCCGATCGCCCACATCCTTGCCGCCCCAAACGCGCGAGGTCGAGGACTGCCACAAATCCGGATCAATGTACGGCCGCACGGCCGGTCCGCCGATGGCCCGGTCGAGCATTCCCGCCGCGGCGAGCATCTGGTCGCGAATAATCTCCGCCTCCAACCGCCTTCGCGGCATGCGCCAAAAGAGGCGGCTCTCTGGATCTTTCTCTAAGTTCGCGCCGACATCATCGCTCAATCGGCGATACGCGTCGGAGTTCATCATCAAGCGGTGCATGTGCTTCACGCTCCAGCCCGAGCGGACGAACTCCGTCGCCAGCCAATCGAGCAGTTTCGGATGCGATGGCTTTTGCCCGGTCTTACCGAAGTTGCTCGTCGAACGCACGATACCTTCCCCAAAATGGTGCTGCCAGATGCGATTCACCATGACGCGCGCCGTCAGCGGATTTTCCTCCGACGCAATCCACTCCGCAAACTGTCGGCGGCGGTGACTCGTCCGGGCCTCGGCGGGCGGTGGCTCGTAACGAACGGGCTGCCAGGCCGCCACGCTGAGAACCCCGGGCTCCAGTCGCGAGCCCTTCGACCCCGGGTTGCCACGGTGCAGGAAATAGGAAGGCAAGGCGTCGGCGCTTTCCTCGGTCACTGTGCGTGCTGTCGGGTAAGATGCCGGGCGTTGTTTATCGAGCTTGCTGATTTCAAGTTGTAGCGTCTCTCGCTCCGCCCGCTCGGCCGCCGACATCAGGGCCTCGATCTCGCCCGCTTTGATCTGCCGGAAAAGCGCTTCGACCTGCCGGGTATTCAGCCGCTGCCCCTCTGAGCGCTTCTCCTGAGGCGTATCCCAAGCCTCCCGGTAGTAAGCGGACAAGGCATCGAGCTTCTCTTCGAACAGCCGCTCGCGGTAGGGTTTCTCGATTTCGGCGACGCGCTTCTTGCGGACCTTCTGCTCCGCGTCAATCGCCTCATTCGCCGCCTTGTGGCGCTCGACGACATCGTCGGGCACGAGCGCGTAATCGACCTCCTTCGTCGAGAAGAAGACCGCCTGCATCTGGTAGTAGTCCTTTTGCGGGATCGGATCAAACTTGTGATTGTGGCAACGCGCACAGCCAACCGTCATCCCCAGGAACGTCAACGACGTCGTCGAAACGTGATCGTCCAACTCGTCCATGCGGGTGCGCTCATCTTTGATGTTGTTGTCGAGGATCAAACGCAGATACCCGGTCGCAATGTGCGCCTCGGGACTGCCGGGATCAATCTCATCGCCGGCGATTTGCTCGCGAATGAAGCGGTCATACGGTTTGTCGTCGTTGAACGCCTGAATGACGTAGTCGCGATAGCGCCACATCGTCGGCCAATCGAAGTCGCGCTCGTACCCCCCGGAATCGGCGTAATGCACCAGGTCGAGCCAATGACGGCCCCAGCGTTCCCCGTAGTGCCGCGATGCCAGCAGCCCGTCGACGAGCTTCTCGAACGCGTCCGGTGTGCGGTCGGCTGCGAATGCGTCGATCTCTTCCGGCGATGGTGGTAGACCGATCAAGTCCAGGTAGGCTCGCCGGATCAATGTCAGCTTATCGGCCGCCGGCGCCGGCTTGACGCCCTCTCTGCGCAAACGCGCCGAGAGAAACCGGTCAATGGGCGTCCGTTCACTGCCCGGAGGATCAAAGCGCACCGGCCGCTGGAAGGCCCACCATGCGCGTTCCTCTTCCGTGATCGGGCGCTCTTCCAACTTCTTCAAAACAGCGCGACGCTCCGCCTCCTCATCCGTCGCGGCCGTTTCGGGATAAGGCGCGGCGGCCAGTATCCACTTCCGCAACGTCTCCAGGTCGGCGTCCGACAACTTGCGCCCCGGCGGCATCTCGGGCTTCGCCGAATGCGTGGCAAACTTCCAGGCGAAGCTGAGTTGCAGACTTGTCGGCGACACCGCCGGACCGCGCTCGCCCCCCTGCAGCGCCTTCTCACGTGTCCGTAGATCCAGACCGGACATTCGCATCGCCGCTCCGTGACACGCAAAGCAATTCGTCTTAAGAATGCCGTAGGCCTGCTCGGCGAGGTCGGCGGCGCTCAGTGTATACGGGAGCACGAGCACGACACACGCCGACAAGACGAGCCTTTGCAAGACAACAACGAAACGATTGGATACCTCACCCCTCACAAGTAATTCACCGCCTGCACAACGCCTCGGATACAGCTATGCGTAAACATGCGGCCGGTATGTCCCCACGGTGAGAGAGGCCGTGTCACCCCGGCTGCCGAGAAGAAAGCGCGTCGTGTCGTTCTGATCGAGCCCCCTGTTAGCAAGGGTACGGGAAGTAGTCTTCGGACGCAATCTAACGATCCAGAACAAGCAATCACCATACCCTGGGGTAGAATGGGACCATGATGCGCAACGCTTTCGTGAGGGCAGTTTTTGCACTCGGATTACTTGCTTTCATCGCCGTCTCGAGCCCACAAGCCGCCCTCGGACAAGCCGAAGGCAACGGCGGCTTCTTCGATCCTGAACCCCAACCCGCGACCGAAGGTACACCGCCCACCAACGCCCTCGACAAGACGGATTTGGAGTTTTTTCTCCGCCATCTCTACCTAATGGAGTCCGACGTCAGCGTCGAGATCACCGACTACCGGCCGTCGTCCATCGAAGGCCTCATGGAAGTCATGCTCAAAGCGAGCAAGGGAGACCGTAGCCAACAGCGTTCCTACTTGGTCTCGAAAGACGGCAAGAACATCATCGAAGGCAAATCCTACGACATCACAGAAAACCCGTTTCACAAGAATCTCGAGAAGATCAACAACGTGGGCCGGCCCGCTTTCGGTGAAGAGGGCGCGCCCGTCGTCATCTCGGTTTTCAGCGATTTCCAGTGCCCTTACTGCGCTAAGGAAGCGAAAGTGTTGCGCACGCAAGTCGCCGAGAACTATCCAGACAACGTTCGCGTCTACTACCACGACTATCCGCTCAAGATGCACAATTGGGCCTATCAGGCGTCCATCGCCGGGCAGTGCATCCAGCAAATCGACCCCGAAGCGTTCTGGAAGTATCACGATTGGATCTTCGAAAACCAAAAGACGATCACCGAGCAAAATCTCAATGATAAAGTCGGCGAGTTCGCATCAACCCAAGGTCTCGACATTCTGAAGCTTTCCCCGTGTATTGAGAACCAAGGTACCAAGGCGATCATCGACGATTCGATTCAACTCGCACAGGAGTTGGGAGTGCGTTCCACTCCGACGATGTACGTTAATGGCCGCCAGCTTAAGGGCGATGCCCAGTGGTCGCAACTCCAGAAGATCATCGACTACGAGATCGGCTACCAGAAAATCACCGAGAACGCCGGTGACGATTGCGGTTGTCAGGTCGAAGTCGACATCCCCGGTCAGAATTAAGGAGTCCCCTTGAACAGCAGACGCGCCGCCGCCGCGCGGTATACCTCTTTCTTTCTTGCGCTCGTTCTTCTTGTACCAGCAGCGGGGGCCGCGGAACTCACGCGCTCTGACGCCGTCCGCTATATCGACCATGTGAAATACCTGGCCGCTCCGGAGCGCAAAGGGCGCGGGGCGGGCATGCCCGAGCTCGAAGAGGCCGGACGTTACATCGCCGAGCAGTTCAAAGCCTATGGTTTACAACCGGGCAGCGACGGGACTTCATACCTACAACCCTTCTCGGTCACCACAGGCGGCAAGATGGGCGAAGGGAACCGCTTCGTTGTGAAGAGTAAGTCCCGGGAGACGGCTCTCAAACCGGGGACGGATTACGGCCCGATCAATTTTTCCTCCGCGGGGTCCTTTTCAGGCCAAGTCGTATTTGCGGGCTATGGCATCACCGCCGACGAATTCGGCTACGACGATTTCACGCACTTCGATGTCACCGACAAGGTCGTCGTCATCTTGCGTTACGAGCCCAAGAGCTTCAAGAGTAAGCGCCGGGGCGGCCGGCGCGAATACTCGCATCACGCGCACCTGATCTCGAAAGCCATCAACGCTCGCGATCGCGGTGCGAAGGCGGTTATCCTCGTCAACGGCACCCTCGACAGCGGTAGCGATGAGCTCGTGAAGTTCGGCGCGATTTCAGGCCCGGAGGATTCCGGTATCGCCATGCTGCATGTAAAGAACGAAGTTGTCAACGGATGGCTCAAGGCTGCCGATACTTCGCTCAACGACCTCCAGGCCAAGCTCGACGAGGGCGACGCACAATCGTTCGCACTTCCTGAGGGCCTAGAGGTTTCGTTCGACATCGACATCGAGCGGGAAAAAGCGACGCTCCACAACGTGGCCGGCTACCTCCCCGGCAAGAGCGACGAGTATTTGATCGTCGGTGCGCACTACGACCACCTCGGGCTCGGCGATCAAAGTTCCCTGGCGCCCTCAAAGATCGGCACGCCGCATCTCGGCGCGGACGACAATGCCTCGGGCACGGCGGGATTGATCGAGCTCGCACGTGTTTTCTCGACACGACGCGAGTCGCTCGACCGCGGAGTGCTTTTTCTGGCCTTCAGCGGCGAGGAGATTGGCCTGCTCGGTTCTGCGTATTGGGTCGAGAACCCCACCCATCCCATTGACGACGTCGTAGCGATGCTCAATATGGACATGATCGGGCGTATCTCGAAGTCCAAGCTCTATGTCGGCGGCACAGGGACCGGCAGCACATTCAAAAATCTATTCGGCGATCTCAAAGACGCCCACCCATTCGAGCTTTCGTTCTCAGAGAGTGGCTATAGCGCCAGCGACCATACGTCGTTTCTGCCCAAGAAGATCCCAGTGCTGTTCTTCTTCTCCGGATTGCATGGCGACTACCATAAGCCCTCCGATTCGTGGGACAAGATCAACGCCAATCAAGCAGCCGGAGTGGTGGACTTTATTGGTCAAGTGGCCGCGGAGTTGATCGCGACCGACCACCTTCCTGAATACAAGACAGTCAGCGGCGCAAACCATGGCAGCGCCCCGGCGCGCGGAGGGGGCGGTGGCTACGGCCCCTACTTTGGCTCCGTTCCTGATTTCGCGCCCGTCAAAGACGGCGTCAAGTTCGCCGACATCCGGCCCGGCTCCCCCGCCGACAAAGCCGGACTCAAAGGCGGCGACATCCTCAAACAGTTTGGCGATAAGCCGGTCCTCAATCTCCACGACTTTACGTACGCCTTGCGGGCCAGCGAAGTGGGCGACACGGTCGACGTCACCGTCGAGCGCGACGGCGAAAGCATCACGGCGAAGGTGACCCTCGAACAACGGCGATAGCCGACTCTACTAGAATCAAGTAGGAGTCGCGGACATCGTCACAATGAGCGAAACCACCAACGGGAGCAACAACGCGGACGCCACCACCGTAGGCAATTACTTCGTCTCGAACTACCCGCCGTACAGTTTTTGGAACCCCGAGTCCGTTGACCAGGCCTTGGGGGTGCTGGACACCCCTCCCACAGCAGGAGTTCCGTTCGGCCTCTACATCCACATCCCGTTCTGCCGCAAGCGCTGCCGCTTCTGCTACTTCAAGGTTTACACCGACAACGAATCGTCGGAGATTACACGCTACCTCGAAGGCGTCGCGAAGGAACTGACGATCTACGCCGACAAGGCCGCCGTCGCCGGCCGTAAACCTAAGTTCATCTACTTCGGCGGCGGTACACCGTCGTACCTTTCGACACAGCAACTGTCCACGCTCGTTGACGCCATCCAGCCGCTCTTCCCATGGGGTGAAGCTGAGGAGATCGCATTCGAATGCGAGCCGGGCACGATCACGAAGCATAAGCTCGAGATCCTCCGCGATATCGGCATCACGCGCCTGAGCCTCGGCATCGAAAACTTCAGTGACCCGATTCTCGAAGTGAACGGCCGCGCCCACGGCGCAAAGGAGATCGACCGCGCTTATGGGTTTGCGCGCGAGGTCGGCTTCCCCCAGATCAACATCGACCTGATCGCCGGCATGGTCGGTGAGACGGACGCAAACTGGGAGGAGTGCATCCGCAAGGCCATCGCGCTCGACCCCGACAGCATCACGATCTACCAGATGGAGCTGCCGCCGAACACGGTCATCTCGAAGGAAATGCGTATCGACGGAAAGCCTGCCCCCGTCGCCGACTGGACGACCAAGCGCAACTGGACCCGCTACGCCTTCGCCGAGTTTGAGAAGGCGGGCTACACATTGACCAGCGGATATACCGCCGTCAAAGACCCGGTCGCCGCCACGTTCCTCTACCGCGACCTTTTGTGGAAAGGCGCTGACATGCTGGGTATCGGCGTGTCCTCGTTCGGGCACCTGCAGGGAGTGCACTACCAGAACGAGCATCACATGTACGCCTACCTCGACTCGGTCGAGGCCGGCGAGATTCCGATCCGGCGAGCGCTGCGGACGACTGAAGAGGAGCGCATGGTCCGTGAGTTCCTCCTGCAAATGAAGAAGGGCCGCGTCGACAAGCCGTACTTCCAATCGAAGTTCGGCGTCGACTTGCAGAACCGCTTCGGACGCGGGCTCGAAGCACTGCGCCGCGAGGGCCGCGTGGAGATCGACAACGAGAGCGTGACGCTCACGCGCGAAGGGCTGCTGCGCGTCGATGAGTTACTCCATCAATTCTTCCTGCCGCAACATCGCACCGCGCAGGCTGCATAGAGTAAGCATTGATGACTACGGACTACGACGCGATCGTAATCGGCGCTGGCCCGGCCGGGTCCACCGCCGCCGCCGTCTTAGCTTCGAAGGGCAGGCGCGTACTCGCGATCGAGCGCGAAAAGTTTCCGCGCTATCACGTCGGCGAATCGCTCATTCCCTACACGTACTTCCCTCTTCAGCGCATCGGCATGATTGAACGCATGAAGAAGTCGCACTTTCCGAGCAAGCACAGCGTTCAGTTTGTCAGCCGACGTGGCAATCTGTCGCAACCGTTTTATTTCTTCGAGCACCTCAAGCATGATGCTTCTTGCACCTGGCAAGTACTCCGCAGCGAGTTCGACCAGATGCTCATGGACAACGCCCGAGAAAAAGGCACCGAGGTCCTCGAAGAAACGAAGGTCACCCACACCATCCAGGAAGACGGCGCTGTCGTCGGCGTGCGCGCCGACACCAAAGACGGGCGGGAACTTGAATTTCGCGCACCCATCACCATCGACGCCACCGGCCGCGACTCCCTCTCGATGCTCCACAATGGCTGGCGTGTGCGCGACGCCCAACTCAAGAAGGTCGCCATCTGGACCTACTATCAAGGGTCGGTCCGCGACCCGGGCCGCGACGAGGGTGCGACGACCATCGCCGCGATACCCGAGCGCGGCTGGTTCTGGTACATACCGTTGCCGAACAACATGGTCAGCGTCGGCGTGGTCGCCGAGAGCGATTACCTCTACAAGGAAACCCGCGACCTCGAACAGATCTTTTTGCGCGAGGTCACCAACAACACCTGGATCGAAGAGCACCTCGCCCCTGGCTGCCGTACCGAACCGTTTCGGGTCACCGGCGAGTTTTCCTATCGCTCGCGCTACAGCGCCGCCAACGGCCTTGTGCTTACGGGCGACGCTTTCGGGTTTCTCGATCCGGTGTTCTCGTCAGGACTGTTCTTTGCGCTACGAGGCGGAGAACTCGTCGCCGATGCCGTAGACGCCGCGCTCACTGCCGCCGATTATTCAGCGGCTCGCTTCAACGACTACGCGGATGAAATGCGCAGCGGCATGGAAGCGATGCGGCGCTTAGTCTACGCCTTCTACGACCGGGGCTTTAGCTTCGGCCAGTTGCTCAAAGAGTATCCCGAGTTTGGCCCGGATTTGACGGACTGCCTCATCGGAAATCTCTCTCGCGATTTAGAACCTCTGTTCAAGGCCGTGTCGAAGTTCGCGGCTGTACCCGATCCATTGCCCCACGGCCGTCCGCTGGTGGCCGCCTAGAGCCGGGCCGTTCTTGCGCATGCGCTTATCGAAACCGCTTCATCTCGACCGCGCCAAGCTCGAAGCCGCCCAATTCGACAAGCTCCGAGCTCTCTTTCGAACGACCCTCGACAGCAACCCCTTCTACACGGCGAAACTGCGAGCCGCGGGAGGTGACCGTGTACCGGAGAGCCTCGCCGATTTCGTCTCGCAAACTCCGCTCACAACGAAGCAGGAACTCGTTGACGATCAACGGCACAACCCGCCGTACGGCTCGAACCTTGCTTTCCCGATTGACGACTACTGCCGCTTCCACCAGACAAGCGGCACCACGGCCACGCCCGTTCGCTGGCTCGACACGCGCGAAAGCTGGAGATGGATGGTCGATTCATGGCAGCGTATCTTCGAGGCCGCCGGAACCACGGCCAAGGACCGCATCTTCTTCCCGTTCTCGTTCGGCCCGTTTCTCGGCTTCTGGACGGCCTTCGAGGCGGCGAGCCGCATGGGGTGCTTGGCGATTCCCGGCGGCGGACAACGCAGCGCGGCGCGGCTCCAGATCATCGTGGACAACGACGTCACCGTCCTGTGCGCTACCCCTACGTACGCAATCCGCCTCGGCGAAACGGCAGCGGCAGAGAAGATCGATCTCTCCGCCGCGAAGGTACGGGCGATCATCGTCGCCGGCGAACCAGGCGGCGCCATTCCGTCCACGCGGGCGCTGATCGAACAACTGTGGCCGGGCGCGCGCGTCTTCGATCACTACGGCATGACCGAGGTTGGTCCGGTTAGCTACGAGTGTCCTAAGCGACGCGGGGTTACACACGTGATGGAATCGAGCTACATCGCCGAGATCATCGATCCGAAAATGCTCGAACCCGTTGCGCCTGGCGAAGTCGGCGAACTGATTCTCACCACGCTGGGCCGAATCGGATCGCCGGCCATCCGCTACCTAACCCGCGATCTCGTTCGCGCCGCGAGCAACACCCCGTGCGAATGCGGCAGCTACGAACTGGCTCTCGAAGGAGGCATCCTTGGACGCGCGGACGACATGGTCGTCGTACGCGGCGTGAACCTCTATCCCAGTGCCGTCGAGCAAGTTCTACGAGCCGACGGAGCGGTCGCGGAGTTCCAGGTCGAGATCAGTACTGCCGGTGACCTGCCCGAGCTTCGCCTACGCATCGAACCAAACGGACCCGACACCGACCAGGCCGAGCTATCGGACCGCGTCGGGCAATCCCTCCACCGGGCTTTCGGCCTACGCTTCAGCGTCAAATGCACGGCCCCCGGCACCCTTCCCCGCTTCGAAATGAAGGCGAAACGCTGGACGCGCAGTTAAGCTGAGCGCTTACCGAACCAGCACTACAGGAACGCCGACGTCACAAGCGAGCCGCTCGATCGCCTCCTCATCTAGCAGGTCGCTATCCAACGCGAGCAGCATGAGCCGGCTTGACGATCGGCGCACCGCCCGGAGCAAGTCCGACGAAGCAGCAACCGCCAGATTATGAGTCACGACACGGATCTGCTGGCCCTCTAGCCACAGGCGACACTGCTCAGCAAACTCCTCGTCCTCGGTGCTCTGCGCACTAGGGAACAACAACATCACCGGTAGGCCATCAGCCTGCGCGACGCGGGCAGCCAAGGCCAACATTCGACGTCCGCCGATCGTATTCGGACAGTAAGCCGCTACAGGCTCGACATATCCCGGGGGTTTGCTGCTGGGGCTCTCCACATCAGCGGCCCGGTTCTGATGACCGACCACGAACACATCCGCCGCTTCGCGAGCCGCCAACGTTTCGTGAACGAGGCCTCCCTGGCTCACTCGAAATGAACAAACGACATCGGCGCTGGTTGCCCGTTCCTCCAGCACTCGCCGCGCCTCTTCCGCTTTGGTTCGCAACCGTCTTCGGAGTGCGGCCGCATCAAGAGGCCGCGGAGTGCAAACGGAAAAGCAGACTTCCTGCGACATTGGCAGAGCGGCCAGCTTCAGTAGACTTGCGTCCTCGATGAACAACCCGTGCAACTCCGCGCGAAGCTGCCCCGCCAGGGCAGCCGCCGCCTCCAACGCGGCGAATCCCTGCCGCGAAACGTCCAGCACTACGAGAATATGCCCGGCCGTTCGTTCATCGATGACAAGCTTCATTCGAGTTTGTCTGCGTTCTGCTCGGACGCGATCTGTTTGCGAAGGTCAAACAGTTCCTTCAATCGTGCTTCGACCTTCTGATTCACTGTGCCGTGCGGATACTCACCCTTCTCATCGCGCCGGCCCGCCTCGACGCCCGTCAGCAGAGTGATCGCTTCGTCCACCGTCTTTACCGCAAAGACGCGAAACTCGCCCGCCTCCGCGGCGTCGCAAATATCCTGCCGCAGCATCAGATGTTTCGTGTTCGTGGAAGGAATCAATACCCCCTGCTCGCCGGTCAAGCCACGCGCCTTGCACACATCGAAGAACCCTTTGATTTTTTGATTGGCCCCGCCGATCGGCTGCACCTGCCCGTGCTGGTTCACTGAGCCCGTCACCGCGAAGCTCTGTCGAATCGGAATATCCGACAACGCCGATAACAAGGCGCAGAACTCGGCAACCGACGCACTATCCCCGTCCACCATGCCGTACGACTGCTCGAACACCAAACTCGTCGACAACGACAACGGACGGTCCTTCGCATACCGCGCCGCGAGAAGGCTCGAAAGAATCAGCACGCCTTTCGAGTGGATCGCCCCCCCCCAGCTTCACTTCGCGCTCGATGTCCATCACCTCGCCCTTGCCCAGCCTTGCCGTGGCCGTGATACGAGACGGCTGCCCGAATGAGAAGTTTCCCATTTGCAATACCGACAGTCCGTTCACTTGCCCAACTTCGGCACCTTCGGTATCGATCAATACGGTTCCGCGCCGAATACGCTCCTGCACACCCGAGCGAACGCGGTCCGCCCGATAGATCTGCTTGTCGATCGTCTTGCGAATGTGCGCCGCCGAAACCGTCTCGGCTTCCTCTTTCTTGGCCCAATGGCTCGCTTCGCTGAGCAAGTCGGCGAGCGACCGCATATGCGTGGAGAGTTTCTCGGAGTCATCGGCCTGCCGAACTGCGTACTCGATCGCCAAGGCCACCGCGCCCTGATCGAGATGACGAAGCTCGTTCTGGCGGACGAGAGTCGCCATCAGCAGCGCGTAGAGCACGATGTTCGCTTCGTTGCGATCCACCTCCTCTTCGAAATCCGCCGCGACTTTGAAAAGCTCTCCGAAGTCCGGATCGCTCTGGTACATCATGTAGTAAAGAGAGCGGTCACCAATCAGCGCCACCTTGACGTCGAGAGGAATCGGCTCGGGCTCAATCGACACCGTACTCACCATGCTGAGCGCCTCGCCGAGCGACTCAATCTTCAGATTCTCCGACAGCAGCGCCCGCTTCAGACCCTCCCAGGCATAGGGTTGCTGCAACAACCGTAGAGCGTCGACGACGAGGTAGCCGCCATTGGCGCGATGCATCGAGCCAGGCTTGATCAGCGTGAAGTCGGTGGCCAGGGTGCCCAGGCGCGCCTCGTGCTCGGCACGTCCGAAAAGATTCTGAAACGTCGGCCGGTCTTCGTAGACGACCGGCGCGCCGCTGCATCCGCAGTTATCCACCAGCAGGTTGACCTTGTAGCGCCGAAACGAAGGCGGCGGCGCCGGGAGACCGGGCGTCTTGGGCCCCTGCTGGTCCGACGGACGGAACTCGTCGGCGTGCTCGATCGTGTCCTGCTCCACTTCCTTTAGGTAATTCAGGACTGCCTTCAGATTCTTAAAATTCTCCCGTAGCTTCGCAATCTGCCGCACGATTACGAACCGCGCCGCCTCGCGATGGAGTTCACGAATCTGGTCGCGGGTCTCTTTCTGCCATTCAGGAACCTGCTCCATTACTTTCCGTAGGACCAGCTGCACCTCGCTGACGGCTGTCTCGATCTCTTTCTTCTGCTCGTCGGGGAGTTTCTCGAACTCATCCGGCCCAACGACCTCGCCCTCTCGCACGGGCGCCAAGGCGAACCCCGCCGGAGTTCGGATCAGGCGAAGTCCCTTGTCCTTCGCCGTCTTGTCGAGTTCCACAAAGGTGTCGTCGTGCCGTTCCTTGGCCGCTTCTTCGATTTCCTGGAGCCGGCTTCGATGTTCGTCCGATTCCAGTGCCGCCGGGATCGCGGTTTGGAGATCGTCCACGAGTTGATTCATGTCGGTGCGTAGCTCGGCCCCGGCGCCACAGGGCAGTAGGAGGGCGCGCGGCTGATGTGCCTGCTCGAAGTTGTGGACGTAGCACCAGTAGGTCGGCGTCCTCTGCTTGGCCGCCTTCTGCTCAAGCAACTGCCGCACCATCGTCTGCTTGCCGAGGCCCGGCGGCCCCAGCACGAACAGGTTGAACCCTTTCTGCCGAATGCCGATCCCAAACTCGACCGCTTCCAGGGCGCGCTCCTGCCCTAGAATCTCATCCAAGTCGTCAATCTAATCGGTGGTATTGAACGGCAAAACACCGGGGTCGCACCGCCAGCGCAACACATCCGTCTTGAGTGGTTCCATGTCGCTCATGCTCTTTCTCAGGGAGCGCTCAGTATACCGACCGGCCTTCGCGAGTACCCGACCACACAGCGCCGCCGATGATACAATGAGCCGCTTGGGGGAAGGAGCAACAGCGCACACAAACCGCGCATTCGCCCCGCCGTCCAAGCTCTAAGTTTTATCCCCACATTCAGGGCGCGTAGCTCAATTGGCAGAGCAAGTGACTCTTAATCACTAGGTTGAAGGTTCGATTCCTTCCGCGCTCACCACTTTAACTAGTAGAAAATAAAATACTTATCTGTTGATAGCGAATCACCATCCGGACGAGGGTCTTGCTTGTGTCAGCACTATGTCAGCAAGATTACTCGCGCCCGGCTCATGCGACATCTCGCGGGCCGCAACGGTCCCTCAGACCAGCCGTGCCCAAGCGGTACCGTAGGAACGACGCCAAGGCTGAGCAGGTTTGTTCTCGCTTGCTATGCGGGAGTACAGTTTCGCTGAGGTCATAGTCGGCCCTTAAGCGCTCCGCAGTCTGGCTCCGCACCTCGACTCCCTCGGTCGAAAAGCCGTCCGAAGACGGCCTCTTGCTCGGCGAGCGCTTGACAGAGACGCGCCAGCAGAGGCGCAACGTCGACCCCATTCGCAAAGCAGCCCTCCATCACCTTTGCGGCGAAGCGAGACTCCGACATCTCACAGGTCCAACAGAGTTGAGCGACGTTTATCCGTTTCCGATTCTGCCGACTCAGCCGGCGCTGACAAACTAGACCACATAGCGGCGGCGTGAAGGCTCCGGAAGCATTTCCCTCCTAATTCGGGAGGAAACCTAACCGATCGGCTGGGCGCCTACTGACCTGATCGATCCATCTCTCGCCACGCAGAAAAGCTCTCGAGGTACGACCATTGGAAGTCGTCGCGCTCCCTATATCCCAGGTCGCGGTTCGCAAGCTGCTCTTCGACAAACTCATCGACGTGTTCCTGGACAAGAAATGGATCGCGTATCTCGCGTTGCCACTCCAGAAGTGCATCGACCAATCGTCGTTTCACTTCGGCGTGTCCCGGGTCATCCGCGACATTCTTCCACTCGCTGGGGTCCTTCTGTAGGTCGTACAACTCGTACCGTGGAGGCCGTGACCAGCGCTCAAACGCCTTTCGCACAAACTCCGGCGCGGCAGCTTGCTCCTCCGCTTTCGCCCCGGAGACAACGGAACTCGAATGGTCTTCGTCAAGGTATGTCCCCGCGTCCAAGTTCTCAGTACCCGGACGTGGGCTCGATATCAGTTTGAACCGCTCGTCTCGAATGGAGCGCTGCACGAAACACGCCCGCGGATTCGCGCCCGTCGTGAACCCGAAGATGTAGCGGCGCCATGCACCAACCGGCCTGCCCGTCAACAGCGGCTGCAAAGCTCGTCCCGGCAAAGGCGCCGGCGGCTCGACTCCGGCCGCTTGCAAAGCCGTCGGCAGAATGTCGATCGTTGACACCAGCTCATCGCGCACGGTGCCCGCTTTGGCGTGTCCCGGCCAGCGGACCAGCAGCGGAACACGCAGCCCGCCCTCGTATACCGTCCCTTTCCCACGCGGGAACTGAGCGCCGTGATCGCCAATATAAAAGACGATCGTGTTCTGCGCCAAACCAGTTCTTTCCAGTTCAGCCAGCAACAACCCCACCCCATCATCCAACCGTTCCAAGCAGTTATAGTAGTTCGCCACCTGCTCCCGAATCCGGGCCGAATCGACTCCAACCCATGGCATCGGGCGAACGTCGTCCGCCGAGAGCGGTCTCTTTGGTCTTCCATTGGCTTGGCGCAGGAAGGGTAGATGTGCGTCCGGGAAGTTCACGGACAGAAAGAACGGCTTGTCTCCCGTATCTGCCCAGAACTGGGATGCAGCGTCGGCGTAGTCCTGGACGCTGTGTTCTCGATTGAAGTTGGCTCCGGGGATTGCGCGGAAATCGAAATCGAAGGCGCTTTCCGGGTTGACATGCAGCTTGCCGATGAGACCGGTGTAGTATCCGCTGGACTTGAGCAGGGTTGCGAAGTTCGGCGTATCCTTGCGGTACATCGCGAACTTGTGAGTGGCGAGTCCGATCTGGCCATTTTGAACTGGGTACAAGCCCGTAAGGAACGCGGCCCGCGAAGGGGAGCAGACCGAGTAGGGGACGAAGGCGTTCTCGAACCGCACGCCTTGTTCGGCCAACCGATCGAGGTTCGGCGTCCGCGCATAGGGGCCACCATAGCTGCCTAGTTCCGGGCCGTTGTCCTCGGAAACGATCAACAGGATGTTCGGCGCGAGGTCGGCCCATGCCGGAGTCAAGAAGAGCAAGGCTGGGAGGACAGTGCCAATCAATAATCTGCTGTGTCGCATTCGTGGACCAATCGGTAAGCTGTCGAAACACTGGACGCTCGGCGGACCAAGTAACATGCGCCTCGCTTCAAAGGGCTCTTCTGAACGTGCATTAAACGCACGGCGACAGGGACCAGCCTAAGCCTCGCTTAGCGCCTCGAAGTATTTCCCGGCTCGGGGTGGACTGATGGAGCCTTCCTGGATACTCTGACACACTGCCAAGTTTCGGAGAACCAAAGGCATCGGATCGTGACCGCTGTCGGCTAGAGTCGTGATGACGGCGGCGAGCAGTTCCTCTTCCTCGAGTCCACAGGCCCAACACAACACCGCCAGCGCAGTCCTGTGTCGCTTCTCCTTGCTGAGGAAATCCCAAACACGCACAATCAAGCCGACCGTCTTGTCCTTGCTGAGCCGGGCGTACTCAATCATCGCCTCCCGGCCACCGAACGTAACAGCAAGGTGTTCCAGGTGCCCCTCCCGCGGCCGCAGCGTTAGGAAAGGGTCTTCCTTCTTCACCCGCTTGATTCGCTCGCGGCAGGCTACTACCTCCAAGCGCTCAAGATATCGCCGACTCGCCATCTCCTCTCTTCACTCGTCCTGCAGGTCTCGAAAGGCCCGATCCGCAAGGTTGCCCTCTTCAACGCGCGGAAACTCCAGGAACCCCTCGTCCTGATCGGCGCCCGCGTCTTCCGCGTACATGCCGTCAGTCGTGGAAACAAGCTCGATGCTCTGCACGGCCTCCTGCAATAACATTTTGCGCTCGCGGTAGCCATCTGATTCCATCGCTCGCTCGATGGTCTTCTCAATCACTCCAGGCATCGCCTGGCTGGTCATGAGGTTGATGGCGTTGATGTTCCATTTCCAACAGTAAGCCATCATCTGCCCCAGGAAATGTCCTGGTGTGACACCGGCTTCTTGACAGAGAGCATCAAGACTCGCCGTCATCTTCTGACTTGCCGCAATGCCCTCCCATTGAGTCACCACCTTCCGTACCTTTACGTCTTGGCAGTGACGGGCGAGATCCATGAGACCACCAATCCCTCCGAACTCGTCAACAATATGGTCAAGCTTCAAATCGAACTTGGCCGTGGGACCATGCGAACCTCGCGCTCTCTTGGGCTCGGGGCGGTTGTGCCGGTCTGTTGTCTCGCCGTTTCGAGAGTGCATGATTGCTCCCATTTTAGATCGCTCGACAAGTTCGGATGAATGTGCCGACAGTTCGCCGGCACGGGCGTTCTACATTCCTCTGGTAGACATGGATCTATGCTTGGCGACTAGCGGGGATTCCATGCAGCACGGCTACACAGTGAGAACGAGCGCACAGACCAGCCAGCGGGACTTTCTCAGCATGAGCACGGGCGCCTTCGGTGGCCTTTTTGCCGCGACGGCCAACTCCGCCAATGCTGCAAAGAAGGCAGCGGATTCGGGGCAGCGCAGGTGTATACTGTGGCCGTGCCAGGGCCAAAATGGAAATCCTGGCCAAAGCGGTGCAGAGTCTCGAAAACTGTGAGGAGCTTTATGCATAAGAGGACGTTGCTGCTGCTTGTACTCGTCGCACTAATGGGCCCCGCCGGTTCGCGGGCCGCTGCGGGGGGGGGGGGCCCGACGGCCTCGGCACATCGGACTGGAACAGTATCCGCGCCGAATACGAACGCCAGCGCCAGGCAGTCTTTCCCGTCGAGGGCGGGCATCGTGCGCGCAACTTCGCCCAGCAGTGGGTCAGCGAGTTTGACGGGCGCGGATTCCTGGTTACGCCCGACAGCGGCGGTTGGAAGTGGGGATTGCGGCTTGAGAGCTACGGATGGGCCGGCCGGGCGCAAGCGGTGACGGAGCGGCCGCGGGTGACGGCCGAGACCGAACGTGTCAACTACGACTGGGACGAGACGCTGCGTGAATGGTACGTCAATGACGGGCGGGGGCTCGAGCACGGTTTCACACTATGGCAGCCACCGGCGGGCCGGGGCGAGACGCTGGAGCTGAACCTGGCGGTGCGGGGCGGTCTCGAGCCGCGAGTGCGGGACGGTGGGCGCACCGTGGCCTTTGTCGACGCCGAGGGCCGGGCGGCGCTCCTCTACGCCGGGCTGAAGGTGTGGGACGCCGATGGCCGCGCCCTTGATGCGCGGATGGAGGCGGTCGGCGAAGGACTGCGGCTGAAGTTGAAGGCTGGGGGCGCACGCTACCCGCTGACGATTGATCCGATCGTACAGCAGGCGTATCTGAAAGCTTCTAACCCCGAGGGAAACGATATATTTGGAGCCTCGGTGGCGATATCGGGCGATACGGTGGTGGTTGGGGCGCCTTTCGAGAGCAGCAACGCTACCGGGGTCAACGGCAACCAGGGCGACAACAGCGTCCTTTGGGCCGGGGCGGCGTATGTGTTTGTGCGCAACGGCGGGGTGTGGAGCCAGCAGGCTTATCTGAAAGCCTCTAACACCGACGAAGACGATGTTTTCGGAGCCTCGGTGGCGATATCGGGCGATACGGTGGTGGTTGGGGCACCAGAAGAGAGCAGCAACGCCACCGGGGTCAACGGCAACCAGGGCGACAGCAGCGCCCTTTTGGCCGGGGCGGCGTATGTGTTTGTGCGCAACGGCGGGGTGTGGAGCCAGCAGGCTTATCTGAAAGCCTCTAACACCGAGGGAAACGATTATTTTGGAGAGTCGGTGGCGATATCGGGCGATACGGTGGTGGTTGGGGCGCTATCAGAGAGCAGCAACGCCACCGGGGTCAACGGCAACCAGGACGACAACAGCGCTTGGAGAGCCGGGGCGGCGTATGTGTTTGTGCGCAATGGCGGGGTGTGGAGCCAGCAGGCTTATCTGAAAGCCTCTAACACGGGCGCGATTGACTCGTTTGGCTTGTCAGTGGCGATATCGGGCGATACGGTGGTGGTTGGGGCGTGGAGAGAGGACAGCAACGCCACCGGGGTCAACGGCAACCAGGGCGACAACAGCGCTTCGGACGCCGGGGCGGCGTATGTGTTTGTGCGTAATGGCGGGGTGTGGAGCCAGCAGGCTTATCTGAAAGCCTCTAACACCGACGCAGGCGATCAATTTGGGTGGTCGGTGGCGATATCGGGCGATACGGTGGTGGTTGGGGCGCCTTTCGAGAGCAGCAACGCCACCGGGGTCAATGGCAACCAGGGCGACAACAGCGAAACAAACTCCGGGGCGGCGTATGTGTTTGTGCGCAACGGCGGGATGTGGAGCCAGCAGGCTTATCTGAAAGCCTCTAACACCGACGCAGGCGATCGATTTGGACGGTCAGTGGCGATATCGGGCGATACGGTGGTGGTGGGGGCGTATTTCGAGAGCAGCAACGCCACCGGGGTCAATGGCAACCAGGGCGACAACAGCGAAACAAACGCCGGGGCGGCGTATGTCTTCAGCGTGGAGCAGCCCCCGTTTACGTCTGCCGGCCTGGCCCATGCGGCGCGATTCGAAGCAGGCGACGTAGCCGAGCAAGAAATCGTCTCGCTATTCGGTTTGTTCTTGGCCGATTTCAACGCCGATGCTGTGCTCCCCCTCGGCACCCAACTTGGGGGTGCGAGCGTTGACGTGACGGACAGTCAGGGCGTAACTCGCCCTTGCCTGATGCTTGCGGCTCGAGTTGAGACGGATGTAAGCTCAGCCCAGTTGAACTTCATAATCGCCGCGGGAACGGCGACGGGGCCGGCCATGCTGACGGTGCGGCGAGCCAGCGGCGGAAGCCATTCGATTACGATCCATGTCGTCGAGGTGGCACCCGGAATCTTCACGGCGAATTCCTCGGGCTCAGGCGTGCCGGCCGCGAACGCACTGCGTTTCGTAGACGGCCAGCTTATCGACACATCCCTTGTCTTCGACGTAACTGCATTTCCTTTTCAGGCGACGCCGATCGACCTGGGACCGGCAAACCACCAGGTGTTTCTCTCGCTGTTTGCAACCGGCATTCGAAACGGCAGCACAGTCGAAGTCACCATCGACGGCGCGGGGATGACAACCATCTTCGGACCGGCTGCCTCGAGTGAGTTTGAGGGATTGGACCAGCTCAACGTACTCCTGGAGCGCGTTCTCATTGGACGCGGCCTGGTGCAAGTTGTCGTTACAGTCGATGGCCTTGTGGCCAACGTCGTAGAGATCAACATCTTCTAATGCCAATAATCGATTTCAATATGTTTGACTAGGGATTGTCGGTCTTCAATTGCGAGCTCAACCTGTCGATGCAACACAAGCGCTAAAGCGTTCCGCGGGCGTTTCAAACTCTAGCGTCTGACGTGGTCGTCCGTTGAGTTGGCGAGCGACCGCGTCGAGATGTTGTTGTGAGTGTACGGACAAATCAGTTT
>Ga0315339_1000299_pt1 | contig 71008 bp, 73 predicted proteins | sample ASW17metaG_FD_204514 | JGI IMG/M metagenome (GOLD analysis project Ga0315339, IMG submission 204514) | Ammonia-oxidizing marine archaeal communities from Pacific Ocean, United States - ASW #17 | ecosystem: Environmental > Aquatic > Marine > Oceanic | place: USA: California | collected 2016-12-05 | reverse complement strand
TGCTAGATCAGGTGATACAGAAGAAAGTTATTTAAGTCACCTTGCAATAGGTTGGGGAACAGATATGATTAAAGTAGGATCTTTTTCAAGAAGTGAAAGAACTGCTAAATGGAATGAATTAATTAGGATTAATGAAAATTTATATTAATTTATTTTTGTGATTTAGCATAAATATAATTTGTAAAAATAATAGCTATTATTAACATAGCACCTAAAATAGTAAGTTGTGAGTCAATCTTTACTCTCGCAACATTTAATCCACTACGAAGAATAACAACAATCCAAAATGCTATAAAGGTTCCGAAAATATTTCCTCTTCCTCCAAAAATATATGTGCCACCTAGCATTACCATTAACACAATTTCTAGTTCTGCTCCAGTTGCTACATTAAAACGAGCTACTGCCAGTCTAGAGGTTGTTAAAACGCCTGCTATTCCACTAATTAAGCCAGAAAATGTAAATAATAATAATTTTATTTTATCAACTTTAATACCAGAATATTTAGCAGTTTCAGGATTGGTGCCAATTAAATATAATTGCTTTCCATAAATGGTCGAACTTAATAAAAATCCAATCACTAAAGCAAAAACGGTAAAAATAATAACTGGTATAGGAATTATTCCAACATAACGATAATCAATACCAACAAACCAAGAAGGATAACCACCAAGAGAAAAATCACTAGCTAGAGATTGCGCTATTCCTCTAAACAGAGTTAAGGTTCCAATAGTTAAAATAATAGAAGGAATTTTTAATTTTGTTACCAAAATTCCATTAAATAAACCACATAAGGCACCAGATAAAACCCCTATTAAAACAGATAAAGGCATTCCAAAACCTGCATTGTACACTGTTCCAAAAATTACTGCTGTTAAAGCAATCATTGATGCAATAGATAAATCAATTTCTCCAGATATAATTATAAGCGTCAGGACTATAGCGATTAATCCATACTCAACATACGGTGTTGCAGAGTCCAATATAAATGCCATATCAGCGAAAAAAGGTGATAGCTGAAGAGAGGCAATTATTGAGATTATTAATAAAATTACCGCAACCCACTCTGGTCTTATGATCCAATATCTGAGTGTTGGATTCTCATTTAAGTACATTGAGATTTTATTAAGCATTAGAACTTCCTCTTAGTTTTTTCATTCTAAATATAATCAATTGATCTAATGATAAGGCGAGAACAATGATTAAACCGTATATAGCTTTTTGAAAAGCACCCGGAATATTTAACACAGGTAAAGCAACATTAATTATACCTAATAACAATATACCTAAAAAAGTACCAAGGACACTACCTGAGCCTCCAGTAATACTTGTGCCTCCTATAATAACACCAGCTATTACAATAAATTCAATACCAACACCTGTAACACCTGGATTGACATAACCAAAACGTGAAGCATAAAATAACCCTGCTATACCCGCCAACATACCACACACACCAAAACAAAATAAAGTGACTTTTGTAATATTAATACCTTTGAGATGAGCCGCCTCAGGATTACTTCCAGTTGCATATATTTCTCTTCCTAAAACTGAGTGACGCATAAGTACATGTGTAATCAAAACTATTATTGCAGAAAAAATTAATATTGCAGGGATAGAAAAAAAGGAAGAGGTTTGAGAAAAAGAAATTATATGAACTGGAATATCATTCCTATCTATTTGTCGACCTCCACTTACTATAAAAACAAGACCTCTATAAAGACTAAGCGTTCCCAAAGTCACAATGATGGAATGAACATTGAAATGCGTAACAATTATTCCATTTACTAAACCCATGATCATACCAACTGAAGCTGTAATCAATAAAGCTAACCAAAGTGGAGTGCCTGGATAATGAATAAAAATAAAACCAATTATGATTGCTGCAAAAGCCAGAATAGAGCCAATTGATATGTCAACATGTCGACAAATAATAACCATCATTTGACCCATGGCCATGACTAAAATTAAAGGAATAGCTAAAAATACTGCCCTCCAACTATCCACTGTTAAAAATCTAGAGTCAATGCTTGAAGCAATTACAACAACAATAATTATTATCGAAAATATTCCAAGCTCTCTTATTCTTAAAAATTTATCAAAAATATTCATTAACTAATCGCAAATTTCATAATGGTTTCTTGACTTGCGTTTTTACTATCTAAAATTTTTGTAATTTGACCTTCACGCATAACTATTATTCTATGTGATAAAGATAAAATTTCGGGAAGCTCAGATGAAATTAAAATAATTGCTGTACCCATATTGGCAAGCTGATTAATAATTTCATACATTTCAGATTTTACTCCTACATCAACTCCTCTTGTAGGTTCATCTAGTATTAAGATACCTGGCTTAGATAAAAGCCATTTAGAAATTATACATTTTTGTTGGTTCCCACCCGATAGCTCTTGAATAAGTTGTCTGCCAGACGTTAGAGCAATATCAAACTTATCAATATATTCTGAAGATTTTGCTGTAACTGTTTTCGTATTTATTAAACCAAAATTATTTGAAATATCATTCGGTATAGCTGAGGTAATATTATCCTCAACAGCTACTGAGCCGAATATTCCCATTTGTTTTCTGTCCTCAGGAACGTATCCAAAACCTTTTTGAATAGCTTCATTTGGAGATTTATTTAAAATTATATTACCTTTATATGTAATTTCTCCTTCAACATAATTTTCTGCTCCAAATATAGTTTTGGCGACTTCAGTTCTTCCCGCTCCAACTAAACCTGCAAATCCCAAAATTTCTCCTTTTTTTAAATCAAAAGAAATATTTTTAAAATTACCTGGTTGTGAAATATTATTAACACTCAATATTGTTTCATTTTTTTTTAAATAATCATTTTCTATTACATCGATCTCTTCAATATTTCTTCCAATCATAAATTTAATAATTTCATCATTTGTTATTTCATTTATTTTTTTAGTAGCAATTAAATCACCGTCCCTAAATATTGTTACACGATCTGCAATTGCTCTAATTTCTTCAAGTCTATGACTGATAAAAATTATTGCCATACCCTGCTTTTTTAATTGATTAACAATATCAAAAAGTTTTCCTACTTCATTTGGCGTTAAGGGTGAGGTGGGCTCATCCATAATTAAAATTTTTGAATTCTTAGATAACGCTCCAGCAATTTCTATCATTTGCTGATCTGCAATGGATAACCCTTCCATAATATTTTTAGGATTAATCTCTAAGCCTATTGATGACAAAATCTTCTTTGAAGATTTATTTATATCTTTCCATTTTACTCTAGAAAAATTACTGCCATCCATATGTCCCATGAAAATGTTTTCTGCAACTGATAGATGTGAGAATGATTGAGGCTCCTGATGAATAAGAGATATACCATTTTTTTGAGCTGCTATTGGTGAAGCTATTTGAATTTTTTTTTCATCAAGAAAAATTTCACCCTCTGTTGGGGTATATACACCGCCTAAGATTTTAACGAATGTTGATTTGCCTGCCCCATTTTCACCAACTAAAGCATGAACTTCACCAGGTTCTACATTAAAATCAACCTCTCTCAGAACATTAACTCCGCTAAAAGTTTTTCCTATATTCTTTGTATATAAATTCATATTTTATAATTATTCTAGTAGTTTTATTTATCAGTAAGTGTAAAATATAATATAAAAAACTATTGATTAACAATTTTTTTTAGATTTAATCAATAACCATATTAATAAACAAGGAGGAAGAATGTCTAAATTACTTAAACTAATAAGTATATTTATATTAGGAGTGTTTTTAGCTTCAGGAGTTTTTGCTAAAACTGAAGTTGTTTATATTCCAAAAAATACTGGTAACCCATACTTTGACTCAATAATAAAAGGATTTGAGGTAGCTGCTGAAAAATATGGTTATAATTTTTCAACGGTTGCTCCAGCAACAGCTGATGCAACTTCGCAACTTCCATTTATTAAAGCTGAAATTCAGCGTGGTGTTGATGTAATTGCAATTTCACCAAACTCAAATGATGCTCTTAATACAGTTTTTGATCAAGCTAGAAAAAAAGGTATTATAGTAATGGTTGTTAATGGCGATATACCTGGCAGTGAAGCTCATAGAGATCTAGCAATTATGCCAGTTGATTTCTCAACTGTTGGTACAGCGCAAATGACTTTAATGGGTCAATTAATTGATCACAAAGGACAGTTTGCAATTTTAAGTGCTACAACTGATGCCCCAGATCAAAATACTTGGATTAAAGATATGGAAGATAATATTATTGGCAAAGGCAACTTTGCTAATATGGAGTATCTAGGTGTAGTATATGGCGATGATGATCCTCAAAAAAGTACTACTGAGGCTGAGGCTCTATTAGCAAAGTATCCTGATTTACGAGGTATAATTTCTCCAACAACTGTTGGTGTTGCGGCTGCTGCACAAGTTGTAGAATCTGCTGGTAAATGTGATCAGGTTCAGGTTACTGGATTAGGTACTCCAAATCAAATGAGACCATTCCTAAAAAGTGGTTGTGTGAAAGCTTTCCAGCTTTGGGATCCTTCAGTTGAAGGTGAAATTGCTGGCTGGTTATCAGTTCAAATGGTTGAAAATGGATTAACATTAAGCTCTGGTATGTCTATTGATGTTCCAGATCAAGGCTCAGTTCAAATTAATGATAATAATTTAATTTATGCTGCTCCAATGCTAGACTTTATTCCTGGAAATATTGATAACTTTAACTTTTAATTAATAATATATATTAAAGAGCAATAGAAATATTGCTCTTTAAGTTTTCCAACAAGAATATAAAAAAAATTATTGATATGAGTGAATTAAAAATAGTAGATACTCATCACCATCTGTGGAATTTGGAAAAAAATGATTATCCATGGCTAATGGTATCCGAGGGAGAAGCTTTTTTTGGTGATTATGCTGCCATTAGAAAAAGTTATTTAATTCAAGACTATATTAAAGATGCAAAAAATCAAAATTTGATAAAATCAGTTCACGTTCAAGCTGAACATAATGATAAGAATCCTGTTAATGAAACCAAATGGTTGCAAGAAGTAGCCGATAGTAATATTAGCCATTTACCAAATGCAATTGTCGCATATGCTGATTTTTCAAAAGATAATATAAAAGATATTTTAGAAGCGCATTTACAATACAAAAACATAAGAGGTATAAGACAAATTCTTTCTCACAATAAAGATAACCCAAAATACAATCATGCAACACAAGATTTTATGAAAATTAATTCATGGATTGAAAACTTCAAACATATAAGAAACAAAAATTTGTCATTTGATATTCAAATTTACTATCAACAAATGCAAGATGCTTATAATTTAGCAAAAAAATACCATGATGTTTTATTTATTTTAAATCATACTGGTGAGCCCGCTGAAAGAAATGATGCTCACTTAAAAGGTTGGGAAAAAGGAATGAAGTTATTAGCTTCATGTGATAATTTTGTGACAAAAATTTCTGGATTGGGAATGTTCGATATAAATTGGACTACTGAAACTACTAGACCATTTGTAGAAAAAACTATTGATATATTTGGTATAGATAGATGTATGTTTGGCTCTAATTTTCCAGTAGATAAACTCTTTAATACATTTGATGTTTATTGGGACTCTTTTAAAAAAATTACAAAAAATTATTCTGAAAATGATAAAGAATTATTATTTTCTAAAAATGCTGAAAGATGTTATAGGATTTAAATGGGCTCAAATATTATTAAAGATGTAAAGGCAAAACTTTATACTTGGACAGGTGATACTCAAAAAATACATAATAATTTTTGCACTAGTGCTGCTGATATTTTGAATAATGAGAATGTAAAAAATAAAGATAATATGTCAACTTTCAAATTTTTGAGCTGGCTTGTCGTTGAAGTTGAAACATCAGATGGAATTATAGGTATAGGCAACGCAGCCTTGTCTCCTAAACCATGTAAAGCTGTAATTGATACTTATTTAAAACAATCTCTTATTGGAGAGAGTATCTGGGATTATGAACATTTATGGCAAAAAATGTATAGACAAACTTTAGCTTGGGGTAGGAAAGGGGTTGGAATGATTGCTATAAGTGCTGTTGATATTGCTATATGGGATGCAATGGGTAAGGCTGCTAAGCAACCTGTTTACAAATTATTAGGTGGGCAAACAAAATCAAAATTACCTTGTTATGCTAGTAAATTATATAATCAGCCACTTGATAAACTAGCTGAAGAAGCAACAGTTTATTTAAAGCAAGGTTTTAAAGCAATGAAACTACGTTTTGGCTGGGGTCCTAAAGACGGTGCTGAGGGTATGAATAAAAACTTAGCCTTAATTAAAACTGTTAGAGAAGTTGTAGGTGAAAATGTCGACTTGATGGCAGATGTCTATATGGGATGGACTTTCGAATACGCTAAAAGAATGATGAGGCTTATCGATAATGAAAATCTACGGTGGCTAGAAGAACCTGTTATTGCTGATGATGTTGATGGTTATGTTGAATTAAGAGCTTCTTGCAGAACTCCTATCAGCGGAGGTGAACATGAATACACTTTATTTGGATTTAGACAACTTTTAGAAAAGAAGGCAGTAGATGTTGTTCAATTTGATACAAATAGAGTTGGCGGAATTACTCAAGCTCATAAGATATGTGCATTAGCTGAGGCATTTCAAATTCCTGTTATACCTCATGCAGGACAAGTACATAATTATCATGTATCAATGAGTAGTTTAAACGCCCCTATTGTAGAATATTTTCCTTTTTGGCCAGTAGAAATAGGAAATGAGTTATTCTGGTACATTTTTGATGGGGAACCAGAAGCTAAAAATGGTTTTATTGAATTAGATAAAAATAAATATGGATTGGGAATTGAACTATCAAAAAAATATTTAGATAGTTTTACTATTGAAGAATAATCAATAACTTAAATTTTTGATAAAATATATTTAGCAGAGCTTACATCAAAATTTTCAGATTTTTCAATAAACTCATGAATAATTTTATTATCATTGACAATTAATGCGAAGCGAAAGCATCTTAAACCCATAAAGCTTGCAGTTTTATCATTAATTAAATCTAATAATAAACTAATCTCAGCATTTCCATCTGCAATGCCTTTTATATTTTTTCCATCTCTATAGCTTAGTAACCAAGATTTCATAACATGAGGATCATTTACAGATAAACAATAAATATCATCAATGCCCTTCGATTTTATATCATTACTAAGCTCCAAAAAACCAGGTAAGTGTTTTTCTGAACAGGTTGGAGTAAAAGCACCTGGCACACCAAAAATTACCACTTTTTTATTTTTGAGAGTATTAAATAAATTTTTTTTTAAAGATTGTCCCTCCTCGATAATAGGAACAATTACTGAAGGTATTAATTTCATATTATTTTAATTTTAATTTATCTAGTACATTAATAATTTCATTAACTGAAAGCAATTCTGATAATATTATGCCTTTAGTATTATTTTTATTATAAATCACATTAAAAGGGATGCCAAATTTATTATTTTCTTTTAAAAATTTCTGAATTATTGGATCTGGTTTTGTCCAATCACCTTTAACTTTAATAACTTGAAATTTAGAAAATGCTTCTTTAATTTTTTTAGTGTTTAAAACATTTATCTTATTATATTGACATGTAGCACACCAATCAGCAGTTATATCTATAAAAACTATATTATCACCTTTTATTAATTCCTGTACATTAATAGAGTTAAAATTTAACCAATCCGAATCAATTTTTTTATAATCTGATTTGAAAATAGAAAAATTTGGTAGAGTAAAAAAAATAACAATACAAAATAATAAAATTATTTTTTTTATCTTGTAAAAATGATTAAAAAATAAAGTTGCCAAGATTAGAATAAGAGAAGTTAAAATAAAATAATAATTAAAATGATTAAGCATTATATTGCTAATCCACACTAGAGTTGCTAACAACAGTAAACCCAGAAAATATTTAAGATATACCGTCCATTTTCCAGGCTTAGGAAAAAAATAGAGAAATTTAGGAAAAATAGAAAAAAATAAATATGGAGATGCCATACCTATACTCATAAAGAAAAAAATAAAAAACATCATAACAAATGATTGTGTGAATGCAGCAGTAAGGGCAGTTCCAACAAATGGTGCAGAACAAGGAGTTGCCATAACAGTAGCAAAAAATCCATTAAAAAAATCTCTCGTATAATTATTGAGCTGTAATTCCGATATTCTTTTAGTATTTATGAAATTTGGAATTGGTATTTCAAAAAAACCAAACAAATTAAATGAAAAGAAAAGCAATATTAATCCAATAATCATTAAGAAGATGGGTTGTTGAAATTGCATTCCCCATCCAATATTTATGCCTAAATAACGTAAAAACATAAATGAAATGGCTAATAAAATAAATGAAGAAATAATACCTACAGATGTAGAAATAAAACTTCTTCTTATGGATTTTTGATCTTCAAGATTTTGAAGCATAGATAATATTTTGATAGATAATACTGGTAAAACACAAGGCATAGCATTTAATATTAATCCTCCAACAAAGGCAAAAAGTAAAATCAATAAATAACTTTGATTTAAGATAAAGCTTTTATTTTGTACTGAAATAATTTTATTTGTTACAAAGCTATTTTTTTGATCTGCAATTATAAATTGTGTTTTAATCTTTTTATCTTCTATTAAACTTTTCTTAAAAGTAAATACAGCTTCTAAATTTTTAGAATTAGGACTTAATGTAATTTTAGGATTAATAACAGGCAATCCATATTTTGTATGTAAAAAAACTGATGGGTTATTGAAAAACTTTTTAGCCTTAGCCAATAATTGTAAAGAGATAGTTTTTTCATCAGCAAAAATATATGTATTTACACTTTCAATAAAACTTAAATCTACAGATGTCATAGGTAGTTCAGATAAAGTTTTTTCTAAAGTAAACGAATGTTGTGTTAATTCACCCAAGCCTGAAGGTAGGAATAATTCTATATATCCATTTCCAGGTATGCATATATCTTTACAGACAAGATAATTAATATCTAAAATAACTTGAGTTAATTTGGAAATATCTTTTAAATTAATTTTTATGGGAAAAATTACATTGTTAGTATAGCCAATTGATTGCATACCTAAAATTTCAAACTGATTTGGAGTTGGCCAAAAAATTTCAACTGATTTTACGTTCAGGGATTTATTCCATTTGATTTCTTGTGGAAAACCGCCATCACCCGGTGACTGCCAATAGGTTTTCCATCCGTCTTGTAATTCATACTCTAAACCTAAAAAAATTGTTGATTGGTGATTATTATGCGATATAGGCGAAATTAGACGTACCTTGGATTCGGTTCCAATGCTCCAATTTGATTCCAAGGCCATTCCATTTGTAAAGAAAAAAAAACTACAAACAAAGAACAAATATTTAAAAAATTTTAACATTAACTTAACTTTTTTTTTTTATTTGATATTATATCTATATAAATATTAACTCTTGAAATAACAGAATTAATAATAATATATATAAAATATGAACCTAACAGGAAAAATTATCGTTTCTATGCCCTCACTTCAAGATGAACGTTTTTTTAAAACTGTCATCTATATGTGTGCCCATTCCTCAGAAGGTTCTATGGGGATAATTATTAATAAAAAAATAGATTATGATTTATATCCTGATCTATTAGAGCAATTAGGTATTGATAAACCTTTGGATAATAAAAAATTATTTATTCGTTATGGTGGACCAATAGAAAGTGGTCGAGGCTTTGTCCTACATTCTGATGATATTTTAAGGCAAGAAACTCTAAATATTGATAAAGGCGTAGCTCTTACGAGCACTTCAGAATTTTTTGATGATTTAGCAAAAGGCAAAGGCCCTAAAAATAGTATTCTTGCGCTTGGTTATGCTGGTTGGGGTCCTGGACAATTAGAAAATGAAATTATCCAAAATAGCTGGATATCTCTTTCTGTAGATACGAGCTTTTTATTTGATGAAGAAGTTTCTCATAAATGGTCCCAAGCATATAAAATAATGGGTGTTGATCCAAATAATCTTTCCTTTCAATCTGGAAGAGCGTAAATTTTTAATTTTTAAAATAACATTATTTTTCTTTAAACATTGAAAAATTCGTGTTCTAATTTTTTAATAAGAAGGGAGTTTTCCCTTCTTATTTGTTTTAATAAAAAATAGATCTAATTGTAGAATAATTAATCCCTGATCATGTAAGCAGTCACTCCAATTTCAACTTTATCGGTACCTAGTCTTTCAGCTTCTTCACTAATTCTAATTCCCACAGTTTTTTTCATAGTGTACCAAACTATAAAAGACATTAGAAATACAAAAATATTTACAGATGCAATTCCTATTAATTGTGCTCCTAAAGAAGCTTCAGCATTAGATAATACTACGGCAAGTGTTCCCCAAATACCTGCAAACAAATGGACAGGAATAGCACCCACCACATCATCAATTTTTAATTTAATGAGCAATTGGGATCCAAACACTACAATAGCACCACCGATACCTCCAATAACAATGACTAGAAAAGGTGATGGCATCAAAGGCTCTGCTGTTATAGCAACAAGACCACCGAGAGCTCCGTTCAGCATTTTAATAACATCCGTTTTTCCAAAAACGAGACGCGTCAAGACAGCACAAACTGCAACGCCAGCGCATGCGGCAAGGTTAGTATTGATGAAAATTGTACTAATTGCATTGGCATCTTCAAAGGAAGCTAGTGCTAATTGCGATCCGCCATTAAATCCAAACCATCCTAACCACAAAACAAATACACCTAGCGTAGCAAGTGGTATGGAAGATGCAGCAAAGGGCTCAAGTGGTTTTATTTGTCCATTAAAACGATTTAAACGAGGGCCAAGCAGAATAGCTCCTGCTAGAGCAGCAGAACCACCAGCGCTGTGAACTAAAGTAGATCCCGCAAAATCAGAAAAACCAATTAAAGAAAGAAAGCCTCCACCCCATTGCCATCCCATTTCAATTGGATAAATTATACCAGCAAGAATTGCCGCAAAGAAAAAAAACGGCCAAATTTTTATTCTTTCAGCTAAAGTTCCTGATACAATTGAGACAGTAGTCGCACAAAAAACCATTTGGAAAAACCAGTCTGATCCATCCGAATATCCTGTTGCAATACTACTAGCATCACTCCAGGGAATAAATGACCCAATAAATCCACCCTCTTGAATGCCATAAGCTAAGTTGTAACCACACAACCAAAATACAATTCCTGCAATCGCATACAACCCGATATTTTTTGCGGCAATGGTTGAGACACTTTTTGATGTCACCAAACCAGATTCTAACATGCAGAAACCTGCCGCCATCCACATAACAAGAAAGCCCGTGACTAAAAACAGAAAAGTATTGAAAATATAGGCAGTCTCTTCTGATACTTCTGCTCTTGCCACAAATGTTAATAATAAAACACTTATTAGTGTACTAATAAAATATATTTTTTGTTTAGGCATATAACCTCCATAAAAATTTTACTCCTCATCACTACTTATTAGTGATAAGTTATTTTCATGCGTTGTTATGGAAATTATCAAATAAGATCCGCGTTCCTTCAGCTTGTGCCTACTTCCGATCCTCTCCAAGAGAGGATTGAACGTTTTAATAACAGAGCATGCGTTCCTTCGACTTGCGTCTACTTCCGTCTCAAAAGATTGTAATCTTACAAGATGAACGTTATTATTAATTAACTTTTATTTTGAAATCTGACGAGTTGTTATTTAATCTAATAGATATGCAAAATTTTCATATTTAAAAAATGTAAGTTTTAAGCAATGTTTTAACGAAGTACTGCTGATATATTGCCGCCATCTATAGTCATTACATCACCAGTTGTTTTGTTTGCTTTTGCTAAAACAACAAAACCTTTAGCTACATCTTTCGCAAGTACTTCCCTATTCAAAAGATTATTTGACATATACTCTTCTTTAGAAACACCTCTTGATTTTGCTCTTGAAGCAATCATTTTATCATCAACTATGCCAGAACGTATTCTATCTGCATTGACGCCATTTGCACGTATACCATACTTGCCATATTCTAAAGTATATTGACGCATTAAAAATAAAGTTGAAGCTTTAGGCAATCCATATGGACCAAAATTATTTCCAGGATTAACCGATTGTTTTGAAATATTATATAAAAGTACTCCTTCAGTATTTTGAGATAAAAATATTTTTACTGCCTCTTGTGATAAATATTGATGCGCATAAAAATTTAAATCGAAACTCTCTTTAATTATACTCTTGGAAACAGTTCCGATGTCCCCTTGCCAAGCTGCACCTGCATTGGAGACCAAAATATCCAAACCGCCATAAGACAAACAGATTTTTTTAAATGCGTTTTGAACATCAGTTTGATTTGTTACATCACATTTAATAATTGTGACATTTTTTTTAATTTCTGGGGAAGTGTTCTTAATATTTGTAATATTATTTTCTAATAAAACTATCTCCGCACCCTCTTTAGAAAATTCTCTTGCTGTTGCCAAACCTATCGCACCGCACCCTCCACTAATGACAACAATATTTCCTGTTAATATTTGACGTTTTGCTCCTTTAAGCTTGGCTTGTTCTAAAGGCCAATATTCTACTTTAAATATTTCTTTTTCGTTAATTGATTGAAACTTTCCAAATGACTCAGCTTTTGCAATTACATCAACTGTACTTTCTGCTAAATCAGATGCTATTTTTGCTTCCTTACTAGTTCTTCCAATTCCAATAATGCCAAAATCCGGTATAAAGATAAGTCTTGGATTAGCATCCAATGCAATAGAATTTGGTAAATATTTTTTGTTTCTTAAATAATATTTTTTATAATCTGCTTTAAATTTATTAATTTTATTTTTAATATTTATTTCAATTTCTTTATCTTCTTTATTTCTTAAATCTAAAATTAGTGGCTTTGGTTTAGTACGTATAACATGGTCAGGTGTTATAGGACCTCGTTGTGTAAATTGTTCTAATTTAGAATGATTTAAATATTTAATAATATTTTTACTAATACGAATATCAAGGATCCATTTTGTATATCCCTCATCTTCATTCTTTTGAGATAAGTGTTTTCTAATTAATGGCAAAAACATACTTGATTTATTTTCTACAGAAGTATTCATTTTAAAAATTCTTTTAGTGATAATTTTATTAGGAATTTTTTTTAATTTATTTTCTGCAATTGAGACTAGATTGATCATGCGGTCATAACTTTCCTTAGCAGTATCGCCAAAAGTAAATATTCCATGTTTCAGAAGAATTAAGCCTATAAATTTAGGATTTTTATTAAAAACTTCATATGCTTTTTTTGCTAATGCAAAACCAGGTATCACATAAGGTACAATACCAACTGTATCCCCAAATGTATCTTGGCAGATTCTAATGTCATTTGGCTGATCAATTAAACTTAATACAGCGCTTGCATGAGTGTGATCGACAAATTTATGAGGTAAAAAAGCATGTAACAAAGTTTCCACTGAAGGGTTGGGTGAAGAAGAATTAAGCAAACATTTTCGTTGAAGATTAACCATCTCAAAGTCATCTAATTTTTTTAGGTTAATGGTTTCTTTGAGAGGATTGAGTTCTACTGCTGGAAGTCCTGGATGATCAATCGTGCCCATATCCCAACCACTACCCTTGATGTGCATCACTTCTATTTCTTTACTAAATATATTTTTTGTAATTGTTTTTACTGATGTATTGCCACCTCCATGTAGTACTAATTCTTTTTCTCGTCCCAATAAATGGGTAGAATAAACCCTTAAGGCCAAATCTTCAGTAATGTTATCTTTTTTATATTTTGTAATATATTTTTTAGCTTCTGTGGAGTTCCATTTATTTTTCATATTGAGTTATTAAATTATTTTATTTTCAAAGTATTCATTTTATTTATTGTGTCATCAAAATCTATGATCCCTGCATCAGATCCAAGGCCTGTAGCAACAAGAGCTGAGGTAGTTGTAGCAAACTTTAAAGATTTTTCTAAATCAAAGTTATTTATCAAACTAGTGATCATTCCAGCATCAAAAGCATCTCCACATCCCGTTGTATCAACAACATTAATATCAAAAGCAGGTGTTTTTATTGTTTCATCTTTGTTGACAAATAATGATCCTTCTTCTCCCATCGTAAGAACACAATTTGTAACGCCATTATCTAAATAATATTTAGCTATATCATTTGGATCATCTAGTCCGCACATAATACTAGCTTCCTCAATGCTTGGCATGAAATAATCAATGTGAGGTAATAATGGTTTAACAATATTTATTGTTGACTCTGTTGCCCCTATTAAATCCCAAGTTGTAATACATCCATTTTCTTTTGCATCTTTCAACAGCTCAACAGATACAGAGCCGTCTAACTTTTTAAGCAAGCCAGTACCACCTAAATGAAAAACTTTACAATCAAAAATATCTAATTTTTCTTTGTTTGGCGGCAAAAAATGATCACAAGCACCTCTCAAATGTAATGCCGGACGCTCTCCATTTGGTCGAATGTTCAGGATAGTGGAAGAAGTTGGTACACCTTTAATTCTTTCAAAACCTGCTGTATCTGCTCCAAACTTTTCTAATACAGATACTACAAAATCAGCCTTTTCATCATCCCCAACGGCACCTACTGCCAGTGTTGATAAACCTAATTTTGCACAATCAATTATAGTACCTCCGGCCGTACCTGCTACAGTCAATCTTAATTCATCAATGTAAGCTAAATCACCTCCCTTAGGTATCTCGCTTACTGGCCTACCTAAAATATCCAATACATACAAACCAACTATTGTTGCATCATATTTTTTTGCAGACATCAATTTTAATTTAGATTATTTTCAATGGTTTTTAAATGTTTAATTGATAATTCAGTATATTTATCTTTAAACTCCTCTGCACCGCCTTCCTTAATACAGGCAAAAGGATCTGAGGCAGCAGGAATAAGTTCCATTGTCACATAACCTGAAAAATTAATATCTTTAAGAGTTTGTAAAATTGGCAGGAAGTCAGTATGACCTTGTCCCGGAGCAGCTCTATTGGAATCTGCCATATGTGTATGGTTTAATTTAGAACCTATTTTTTTATAAGCATCAGCTATATTTTTTTCATCTATTGCCATATGAAAAGTATCTCCATGTATCCCTGCATTAGATAAATTTAATTGGTCTAAAATATCAACTGCCTGATCAAGTTTATTAATGAAATATGTTTCATATCGATTCCACGGTTCAATAGATATATTTACACCCACATCAGCTGCATATTCGCCAACTTTTTGTATATTTTCAATCGCCCATTTTTTTTCTTCTTCTGCCGGTGCTAGAGGATACATTTTACCCACAGGAGAAGGCGCAACTATCATTGTATATCCACCAACCTCAGCCAACATATCAGCGATTTGTTTACAGTAGTCTATTGCATTTTGCCTTTCAGACTTATCAGGATGAATCAAATCTCTTTTTGCAGTAAATATTGAACAGATTGAACTAACAACAATACCATTATCGGCATTGATCTTATTTACTTCTTTAAAATTATACAAATCAGGTTCCCCAACTAATTCAATGGCATCGTAACCATAATTTGCAACTCGTGATGCTTGAATAGAATAATCCTCTCCCGTATAGACAATAGTATTATAAGAATATTTAAAATTCATTTTTCCTCCCAGTTTTAAAATTCCACCTCAGTAGACTCCCAAATTCTAGATTGACCTGAGTTTATTACAGCTTCACAAACTTTTTGAGTTTGTAATGCATTTTTAAAATCAGGTTGTGCTGGTTTATCAGAATCTACATTTTGGATAAAATCTGCAACACCGTGAGTAAAAGAATGTTCAAAACCAATATTTAAACCAGGAACCCACCATTTATCCATATAGGGATGATCACCATCTGTTACATGGATATCTCTCCATCCTCTTGTTAAAGATTCGTCACCATGATCAAAATATTTAAGTCTATGTAAATCATGTAGATCCCAAGAAATAGAAGAGTTTTCACCATTAATTTCAAATGTATAAAGTGCTTTGTGACCCCTAGCATATCTTGTAGATTCAAAAACAGCCAAAGAACCATTGTTAAATTTAGCTAGAAACGCGCAAGCATCATCTATTCCAACTTTTTCTACTTTGCCCGTAATATTATGCTGTCTCTCTTTGATAAATGTTTCAGTCATTGCAGTCACTTCTATTATAGGACCATTCAACCACATGGCTGTATCAATACAGTGAGCTAATAAATCACCTGTGACACCACTCCCAGCAGCATCAACATCTAATCTCCACAAACCTTCACCCCCTTGAGGTAAGTCTGCAGAAATAGTCCAATCTTGTAAAAAATTAGCACGATAATGAAAAACTTTTCCTAAAGATCCTTTATCAATTATATTTTTTGCTAATGTTACTGCAGGAATTCTTCTATAATTATACCAAACCATATTGGGTACACCGGCTTTTTCAACGGCTTTAACCATTTCTTCACCCTCAGCAACATTAAGCGCTAAAGGTTTTTCAGTTAACACCCATTTACCATTTTCAGCTGCAGCAATTGCTATATCTTTATGCATATTATTTGGAGTACATATATCAATTAAATCTACATCTTTACTTTCAACAATTTTTCTCCAATCCGTTTCAACCTGATCATAACCCCAATTGTTAGCAAATTGTTTTGCCCTATCTTCATTTCTGGCACAAAAAACTTTTAATTCAGGTTCATAGGGTAAATCAGGAAAGAATTTTGCAGCTTGACGGTAGGCATTAGAATGAGCCTTACCCATAAAACCATAGCCTATCATTCCTACGCGTAATTTTTTTGACATAACTAATAACCTCTCAAAATTAAAATTTTATCCATTTTCCACCATTGGAACCCGACTTAACTACAGTTGTAATAAATTTTACTCCTTTAACACCATCTTCAATTGAAGGTACGAGCAAAATATCTTTTTCTGGTTTTTGATTATCTTTAAAAGCTAAAATTTGTTTAGCAAAATCCGAATATATATTTGCAAAACCTTCTAAGTATCCTTCTGGATGACCTGGAGGTATTCTTGTTATTCGATTACCAATATCAATAGTTTCATTTCCTGCACGTCTAATAATTTTTTTCGCTTTACCAAAAATATCGACCGTTAGATAATTAGGGTTTTCTTGCTCCCATTCCATTCCACCTTTATCTCCATAAATTCTGATGCGAAGAGCATTTTCATTTCCTGGAGCTACTTGAGATGACCACAACATACCTTTTACATTATTTTCATACCGAAGAAGCACATGTGCATTATCATCATTTTTTCTGCCTGGAACAAAGCTACTAATATCAGCACACAGCTCATTTAGTTTAGCTCCAGTTATAAAATCAACTAAGTTAAAGGCATGACTTCCAATATCTCCAATCGATCCACCCATTCCAGCTTTTGAAGGATCTGTTCGCCAAGAAGCTTGTTTTTGACCTTCATTTTCTATTGGTAATGTTAACCAGTCTTGAGCGTATTCAACCTGAATAACTCTTAAATTTCCAATCTCACCATCTCTAAACATCTGACGTGCTTGTCGAACCATCGGATAACCTGTGTAATTATGTGTTAAGGCAAACAAAGCGTTTGATTTTTTTACACTTTCTAAAAATTTTTCGGCATCCTCTAAATTATGCGTTAGGGGTTTATCACAGATAACGTGTATATTTTTTGATAAAAAAGCTTCTGCAATTGGATAGTGTAAGTGATTGGGAGTAACAATTGCCACCACATCAATTCCATCTTCTCTTGATGACTCTTTCTCAGCCATATCTTGAAATGTTGCATACGAACGGTCATCATTTATTCTTAACTCTCTTGCTGATGCATGCGCTGTTTCTGGATTACTAGTAAGTGATCCCGCTACAAGATCATAATGATTATCTATTCGCGATGCTATTCTATGTACGCCTCCAATAAACGCACCTTGACCACCACCAACCATTCCTAATTTGAGTTTAGCCATTATTTTCCTCCCTTAAAACAACAACTATAATAGAGTTATTCCATTATAAGGAAAAACCAATAAAGATATTTTATGTATTTTGTTGTTGAAGAAAATTATGCAGACTTATCGATTTTATTAATCTTATCAACTTTAGCTCCAGAGCGATCTTGCTGAAATTCATTTAATAACCAAATATCAACTAATTTTTTTGCAACTTCAGGACCGGTAATTAAACTTCCAAGTGTGACTACTTGTGCATTATTACTAGCTATTGCTCTTTCTGCTGTATAAGGATCGTTAATACAAACGGCTCTTATTCCAGGTATTTTATTTGCTACTATAGCCATACCTGCCCCTGTACCACAAAACAAGATTCCACGATGGTCGGGTGTTGAGGCTATTTTTTTAGCAAGCTTTTCACCAATATCGGGATAATCAACCATATCATCAGTATTGACTCCTAGATCATCAACTTTGTAATTGTTCTTTAACAAATGTTCTTTGATAGTATTTTTAAGAGGAAGACCTAAATGATCTGCACCTATTATAAGAGAAATTTTTTGCACAAGTAATTATACATTATTTATTGAATTTTTAAAAAAAAAATTGTTAGATTAGGAAATAATGGTTTTTAAAAAAATAATTAATGATCCATATAACGCTGTTGATGAAATGGTGGAGGGAATTGTTCTTGCGCATAGCAATATATTAACTTTTGCTAATACGAATAAAAGAGCTGTAATACGAAAAGATGCTCCTATTAAAAATAAAGTTGGTGTTTTAATAGGCGGTGGATCAGGACATGAACCCGCTTTTATTGGATATGTAGGAAAAGGTCTAGCTGATGCTGCTGCTATAGGAAATGTTTTTGCCTCTCCTTCACCAGATCCTATTGTAGAAGCAACAAAAGCTATTAATGGTGGGAAAGGCGTAGTCTATATGTATGGAAATTACGCTGGAGATATTATGAATTTTGATATGGCAGCTGAAATGTGTCAAATGGAGGATATTGAAGTTAAAACAGTTATTGTCACTGATGATATTGCTTCTGCTCCAACTGAACAAAAAAAAGAACGCCGAGGTGTAGCTGGGGATTTCTATGTTTTTAAAATTGCTGGAGCTGCAGCAGAAAAAGGTATGGACATTACAGAAGTATGCAGACTTGCCGAAAAAGCTAACGATCAAACACTTTCAATGGGAGTAGCATTAGCCCCTTGCTCATTACCTCATACATTAGAACCAAGTTTTATTTTAGAAGATAACGAGATGGAAATTGGACTAGGCATACATGGAGAAGCAGGCGTGCGCAAAGGAGATCTAAAGACTGCTGATGAAATTACAGTTGAATTAATGGACAGTATTTTAAAAGAAATTGGAAATGTTTCAAAAGTCTCCGTGTTGATAAATGGTTTAGGTTCAACTCCCCTAATGGAACTATACATCATGTACAAAAAAGTTCATGAAATACTTGGGAAAAATTCTATAGAAATTCATTCTTCTTTTGTTGGAGAATATGTAACATCTCTAGAGATGAATGGAGCTTCAATTACAATAATGAAACTTGATGATGAATTACAACCTTTATTAGAAGAGCAAGCTCTGTGTTCAATGTTTAGAGTTTAGATATTATGAAATGGGTTGGCACAAGTTGGAAAATGAATCACAACTTGGAAGCAACTAAAAAATATATTAATGTCCTAAAAAAAAATAAATATATTTTTAAAAAAAAAAAAATTAATTTTTTTATTATCCCCCCGTTTATTTCTCTTCCTTTATTTTTAAAAGATAAAAAAAAACTACCTATAGTGTATGGTGCACAAAATATGCATTGGGAAGAATCAGGTGCATTTACTGGAGAAATATCAGCAGCAATGATAAAATCGTGCGGATGTAGTTTAGTTGAATTAGGTCATGCCGAAAGATTTAAATATTTTAATGAACAGCTCTCTTTTGTTAATAGAAAAATAATATTAGCTTTACAACATAAATTGATACCTCTTGTATGTATTGGTGAAAAAAAAATTGAAAAAAATTTTACAATTAGAAAAAAGCTAATAAAAAAACAATTAGATATTTTTCTAAAAAATATTTTATTCAAAAAAAAAGATCAACTTATTTTAGCGTACGAGCCACATTGGGCAATAGGGGAAAATAAAGCTGCAAATATTGGATATTGCCAAGATTCGATTCAATTTATTAAGGAATATAGTCAAAAAAAATTAGGACAAATATCTCAAAGAGTTGATGTTTTGTATGGAGGTAGTGTTAACGAAAAAAATGTTGAAGAATTTACAAATAACAAATTTATTGATGGTGTTTTTATGGGAAGATCTTGTTTGAAAGTTTCTGATTTTATAAAGATTTGTAAAAGAATAATTTAAATATGAAAAAAACAATTAATACTGCAGAGTTTATTCAAATATTAAATAAAATTTGTGATGATATCGAGGCTAATAAAAATTATTTTTCAGAACTTGATAGAGCAATAGGTGATGGGGATCATGGAGTTACTATGAGTATAGGGTGGAATGCAATTAAAAGTAAATTAAATTCCTTACCTACAGATTTAAGTTTTGATAAAATATGTATGCTGATTGCAAGTAGTTTTTTAAGTGCTGTAGGAGCTTCAGCAGGTCCATTGTATGCAACTGCTCTTATGAGAGGAGGAGCAGCTATAAAAGATAAAATGGAAATTAATGCAAAAGAGCTCTCATTATTTTTTACTGCTGCTGCAAAAGGTATACAAGAAAGAGGAAAGGCAGAATTAGGTGATAAAACTATGTTAGATGTTTGGATGCCTAGTGCAAAAAAAATAGAAGAAGCGGTCATTAATAGTGATGATATTGTTGAAATAATGGAATTAACAACTACTGAATCAGAAATAGCCATGAAGGCTACAAAAGATATGCGATCAAAAAAAGGACGTTCCAGTAAATTAGGTGAACGCAGTATTGGTTTTATTGATCCTGGCGCTGCTTCCAGTCAAATGATTATAAAGTCCTTTTATGAAACAATAAAAACATTGGATCATTAGTTGATTAATAAAAAAGAAAATATAGGAATTTTTTTTGGGATCTTAGCTTTTTTTTTATTTGCTACGTCTGATGTATTACAAAAATATGCAACTATCAATCATACAGTATTTCAAATTATTTTTTTTCGATATTTATTTTTGTTTATTGTTTCTATCATTGAGTCACGGCGAAAACAAAATCCAAATTTTTGGAAAACAAAAAAAATTAAACTACAATTGACGCGTTCGTTAGTTTCTATAATAGAAACAATATTTTTTGTAACATCCTTTAAATATTTATCTCTCGCAAGTGTTCATAGCGTGGCAGCACTAGCACCTATATTTGTTGTTATTTTATCCATCCTTTTTCTTAAAGAAGTTGTAGAAAAAAAAGTTTGGTTTGCAATATTAATTGGTTTTGTAGGGGTGATTGTTATTCTACGACCTGGCTTTGATGTATTTAATGTTAAATCCTTACTTCCCTTGGGTGCTGGATTCTTTTTTGGACTATATCAAATTGTAACTAAAAAGGTTTCTGAAACTGATTCAGATGAAACATCACTATTCTATACTTCTCTTTTTGGTTTAGTTACGATTGGTATTGTTGCGACTATTTACTGGCATCCAATGACATCACTGTCTTTCGTTTTATTGCCCATCATCGGGGTTATGATGACCTTTGCTCATTATTCTCTTATTATTGGATTAGGTCGTGCACCGGCTAGTAAAATACAACCTTTTCACTTTACTTTAATTTTTTGGGCAATTATTTACGGCTTTATATTTTACAAGGATGTACCAGATGTGCCAACAATTGTTGGAGCTTTAATAATTGCGCTATCGGGTATTTTTATAATAAGAAGTCAGACAAAAAATTAGTTAATATTTTCTTTAATAAATTTATATCCTTCTTCATATACTTCTTCCTTATTAGGAAAGAAATCTCTCCACACTCTAGTTGCTGCAGCCAAATCAGGTAAAGCACGACCAAAAGCTTCTATAGTTAGCCATCCATTCCATTGTATTTCCTTGATAGCATTGAAGGTTTGCTTCCAAGGAATATTGCCCTTCCCCGGTGTTCCTCTATCATTTTCAGAAATATGAATATGATTTATATTTTTTGCTGTTTTGATAATGCAACCTACTGGATCTTTTTCTTCAATGTTTGCATGAAAAGTATCAAACAAATAACCGAAGTTGTCTCTATTAACCATATCCACGTGTTTAGATGCATCATCTGCAGTATTAAACATATAACATTCAAATCTGTTTAAAGGTTCTAGGGACAATGCTATATTTAATTTTTTAGCATAATCAGCAGCATCCTGATGAACCTTAGCTGCTCTTTCTTTTTCCAACATTGTTGGAGGTTCACCTGAAAATTCACCTAAAGGTTGATGAAATGGTCCAGCCAAAATTTCACTTCCTAAAGCTTTACTACAATCTAATGCCCATTTAAAATAATCTAATGAATTATTTCTAAAATCTTTATTTTCACTAATTGGACTTCTTTTTTCATCTGGAATAACTGTTACACTTGTACAATCCAAACCAATATCTTTCAAAGCGTTGCCTATTTGTAAAAAATGTGAGATTTTTTCTTCACCACCAAATACTGGAATCTCAACCCCATCATAACCTACTTTTTTTATTTTTTCTAAAAGATGAAATTCTTCTTTTATTAAATTAGTAGTCCACAACAGCATGTTAAATCCAATTTTCACTTGCCCCCCAATATCATTGAGGGATTAAATGCTAGTTAAAAAATAAATCTATAAACATTTTTTATATAAATATTTTCTTTATCAAACCTTTCGTGTATGGTTTTATCAAAACTTAATGGGGGGAAGTTATGACTATTAAAGGTCCTGCTATTTTTTTAGCACAATTTGCTGGTGATAAAGCGCCTTTTGATACACTAGATAGTATTACAAAATGGGCAAGTAATCTTGGATATAAGGGTGTTCAAATTCCATCTTGGGATGGAAGAATGATTGATCTTAAAAAAGCTGCAGAAAGTAAAGATTACTGCGATGAATTAAAAGGAATATGTAAAAACAACAATATTGAAATAAGTGAATTGTCTACACATTTACAAGGACAACTAGTTGCTGTTCATCCTGCTTACGATATTGGATTTGACCAGTTTGCTCCTCAAAAAGTTCACAATGCACCTGATAAAAGACAACAATGGGCTGTTGATCAAGTTAAACTTGCTGCTAAAGCATCAAGAAATTTAGGCATTGATGTTTCAGTTAGTTTTCCAGGAGCTTTGTTATGGCCATACATTTATGCTTGGCCTCCAAGACTACCTGGTCTTGTTGAAGACGGTTTTGCTGAACTTGCAAAAAGGTGGATTCCAATTTTAGATGTTTATGAAGAAAATGGTGTTGATCTTTGTTATGAAGCCCATGCAAGTGAGGACATTCATGATGGTGCATCATGGGAAATGTTTTTGAGTGCAGTTAAAGAGCATACTCGTTGTAATCTTTTATTCGATCCCAGTCATTTTGTATTGCAACAACTAGATTATCTACATTATATTGATTTATACCATGATCGTATAAAAATGTTTCATGTTAAAGATGCGGAGTTTAATCCAACAGGAAGAAGCGGTGTCTATGGTGGTTATGTTGATTGGCGGGATCGCGCAGGAAGATTTAGATCACTCGGTGACGGGCAAGTAGATTTTTCAGCTATTTTTTCTAAACTTACACAATATGGTTTTGATGGATGGGCTGTACTTGAATGGGAATGCGCTATTAAAGATTCAGTTCAAGGTGCAAAAGAAGGCGCTCCTTTTATTGCAAAACATATTATTACAATATCAGAAGGAGCCTTTGATGATTTCATAGACAAGAGTGGTGACAACAGTGATGCAAATAAAAAAATGCTAGGAATTAAATAATTACTTAAGGAGAATAAAATGAAAAAAACTTCAATTGGTACGTGGGCATATAATGTTGGACCTTATGGAGAAAATCCAATTCCTTTTGATACTGTAGGTGAAACATTATCGAAATTAAAATTTGATGGATTGGAATTAGGAGGTTTTAATGGATACCCTAATCCTCATAACCATCCTGAAAAAGAGCAGCGAGACGCTCTTAAAGAAAAAATGGCAAATTGGGGATTGTCTTTTTCTGGATTTGCGCAAGATCTTTGGAGTGAAGAATTACTAAACACTGAAGATCCTACAAAATATATCTCTGAATTTAAGGCAAATGTAGATTTTGCTGTTGATCTTGGAATTAAAGGTGTTCGCGTGGACTGTGTCCAGCCACCCACAATACATGCTGAAGTTGATAATGATACATTATTTAAAAGACTTACTACAACTTGGGATACCTGCATTAATTATGCTGCTGATAAAGGCATTTATGTTACGTGGGAATTTGAACCTGGGTTTGCGTTTAATAAACCTTCTCAAATACTGCAAGTTTTAGATAAGCTTAAACATGAAAATTTTGGTCTTATGTATGATACTTGTCATGGTCAAATGGTAGGAGTAAATGGAATTCGTCAAGAAGGTGAAAAAGAAGTTGTAAATAATCAATTAGATTTGATCAAAAAATTTAGTGGTCGTATAAATCATATTCATTTAATTGACTCAGACAATACTTGCCATAAAGATGAAAAGGGTAATGATGAAACTAGTGCTCACCCTCCATTTGGTGAAGGTGTTTTAAATTTTGATGAAATAGTGCCAGAATTAGTGAAAGAAAATGTAGGTCATGATTGGTGGACAGTTGATTTGTGTTTTTGGCCAGAGGCTTGGGATGCAACTGAAAAGTGTAAAAAAGCATTAGATGAACTAAACAATAAATACGGATAATTTTATGAATCAAATCGATCTCAATAATAAAATTGCTGTAATAACTGGTGCAGCTCAAGGTTTCGGTTACGCAATAGCTAAAAGATTTGCAGCGTCTGGTTGTAAAGTTATACCTATAGACAAAGATGAAGCAGAGCTTAGTTCAGCAATAAAAAATGAAGATATAAAATCAAATGTTATAGATTATTTTACAACTGACATTACGGATTTTGAATCAATAAACAAAACTATTAATTCAATCTTTGAAAAACATGGAAGCATTGATATATTTGTTAATAATGCAGGTATCGCAGGTCCTTCTTATAAAACCTGGGAATATCCTAATGATGATTGGAATTTAGTTGTTGATATCGATTTAAACGGAACATTTAATTGTTGCAAGGCAGTAGTACCTTTCATGATAAAGAAAAATTATGGAAGAATAATAAACATTGCTTCAATTGCGGGTAAAGAAGGTAATCCAAATGCGTCAGCATACAGTGCTGCAAAAGCTGGTGTTATTGCACTCACAAAATCTCTAGGAAAAGAACTTGCTGAATACGACATTGCTGTTAACTGTGTAACTCCCGCAGCAGCAAAAACACAAATATTTAATCAAATTAGTCAAGAACACATAGATTATATGTTATCAAAAATACCCCGCAAAAGATTTTTATCAGTTGATGAACTTGCATCTATGGTTTCATGGTTAGCTTCAAAAGAGAACTCATTTACAACAGGAGCAGTATTTGATATCAGTGGTGGAAGAGCTACTTACTAAATCATGCCCTATCTTGAATTAAAAAATATTACAAAAAATTATGATAGTTTAAAAGCTATAGATAATTTTAGTTTTTCAGTTGAACAAAATGAATTTGCAGTACTTTTTGGATCTAGTGCTGCAGGGAAAACAACTTCTCTTCGATGCATTGCAGGTCTAGAGCAAATCGAAGCAGGTGAAGTCTATTTTGATGGAAAAAATTATACAAATGCTCCTATTCAAGGCCGAGGTATTGCAATGATTTTTCAAACCTTTGCTCTCTACCCACATCTTACAGTAACTGAAAATTTGGCATATCCATTATATAAGCAAAAAATGGAAAGAAAAATTGTTAATGAAAAAACTTCAAAGATTGCTGAAATGTTAAGAATTACCCATACTCTAGATAGAAAACCAGATACACTTTCTGGTGGAGAACAACAAAGATTAGCTATTGGTAGAGCTATCATACAAGAACCAAAATTATTATTACTTGATGAACCTTTGGCTAACTTAGATGCTAAACTTAGACATGATACACGTGCAGAACTTAAAAGATTACAAAGAGATCTTAATATGACAATGGTTTATGCTACACCTGATCAACTTGAAGCCCTAACAATGGGTGATAACATTACTATAATTAAAGATGGAAAATTTATTCAAAAAGGAAGTCCTAGCGATCTTTATGACAAACCTGATAATACTTATGTTGCTGAAATGATTGGATCACCTACAATTAATATACTTAATGCAAAAATAAATAATGATTCAAATTCGATTGAACTTCCTTTTGGAAAAATTACTTATGATACAAATAAAAAGATTGATCAAAGTTTTTATAATACAGCCCTTTCATTTGGCATAAGGCCTAATGATATAATCATTACTGATGATAGCAATAATAACTTTGAAGCAAATATTTTCTTAAAAGAACCTCTTGGTGATGTTACCATTCTTGATCTTGAAATTAAAAATAGCAGACTTAAAATGATTTTACCTGAAGAAGATGCCCATAACTATGAAGTAGGAGCCAAAATTAATATCAAAATTAATTCTGCCAATTCTTATTTATTTACAAGTGACACCGGAGTAAATATTACACCTATTTAAGAACTATCTTGTCTTTCATCAAAGAGTTTTTTCATTTCTCGAGTGTGATCATAATAAAAATTTTCAAAATCTTGTATCAGAACATTATGTGGTATGAGTATGACTTTTCTTTTATCATTTTTAGATCTGATTTCTTCAACAAGATTTAATTGGATTGATTCTTTAATATACTTTAAAATAGTAATATGTGATACTTGAATTTTATGAATTAAATCACTTTTTGTGATTGGTTTTTTTTCATAATAACTTCTCATCAAATTTAATAAATACAACCAATGTATTCTTGATCGACGAAAGTAATTAAGCGCATTGCGATCTTCATCCTGAGAATCATCAAAAAGTTGCATTTCATTAAAAAGATATTTTTTTATAGTTTTTTCAAACATATTTATAAGACAGTATTAAAGTTTAAAAATAATTTTGATTTATATTTTACAAGATATATAAACTTTCTTTATGTAATTAACATATATTTATGTTTTATTTGTATTACTTTTAATTAAGACTTAATTAATACATTTAACTAGGAGGGTTAAAGATGATTGAATCATTTAAAAAATTTCTTCTTGTAGCATTAGCTGCATTAATGCTTGTTTTTGGATCTTCAAAAATAGCATTTTCAAAAACAGTTGAGATTGTTATGGCGGCCCCAGATTGGCCTCCAACAAGATTTATGCAAGAATATTTTAATAGTAACTTTCCTCAGTCAGGAGATACTGAGGTTAAGTTAACACTAGATTTTATCCCTTGGGATACTTTCTACACAAACGTAGCGGCATCTCTAACTTCTGGAGAAGAAAGATATAATATGATTGTATCAGATAGCCAATGGCTAGGTGCATTCATTGAAGGCGGATATTTCCAGAAATTAAATAAATACATTGATGCTGATCCTGAACTACAAGCAATATTTGATGATATGCATCAAGGATATAAAGAAGGTTACACAACTTATCCTTACAAGAGTGAAAACTATTATGGTTTCCCTCAATTTCCGGATAACTATGTAAACTTTTATAGAACAGATATTTTCTGTAACCCTGATGAAAATATAGCCTTTAGAGCAAAGTACGGAAAGAAACTTCCATGTACTTATGCAGATTGGGAAATCGTAGTTTGGGATGATATTTTTGATATCAATGAATTCTTAACTCGTAAAAAAGGTGAGATGATGGGTGGTAAACCTCTTGAAGATGACATTTATGGTGTTACTTATCAAGCAGGTAAAGCTTATGACTTTTCTTCAATGCAGATTAATGGTTTCTTCTGGCAACATGGTGGAGACATTTGGAGAGAAGATCAACAACCAGATGCGCAAGCTGAAGGAGTTGTAAATTCTGATATTAACGTTGCTGCGTTAACTAAATATCTTGATCTACTTGGAACAATGCACCCTTCCCACAAAACAGGTGGTATGGGTATCTTTGAAATGCAAGCATTGTATTTAGAAGGTAAAATTGCATCAATGATTAACTGGGTTGGTTTAGGAGCTCCTGTTGTAGATCCTAAATTATCTAAAGTTAATGACATTACTGGATATGCTCGTCAGCCAGGAACTATGCAAGCTGATGGTACAATTTCACGTTGGGCAAATCTTGGTGGTCAGCCATTTGTTATGACTACTTGGATGACAGATGATGAAATTGAAGCATCATTTAGAGTCATCAAATGGTGGTTATCTTATGATGTACAAATTGCAGCTGTTAAAGCTGGTGGGCAAAGCTGTATGAAGAGTATTATCTACTCAGATGGCTATAATGCATTAGCTCCATGGAATGCTGCTTACGTAGCAAGTATGGATTGGCAGAAAGATGTATGGCATATTCCAGAATTCTTTGAATTATTAACTCAACAACAAGAAGAGTTTGACAAAGCAATTACTGGACAACAAGATGCTAAAACTACTCTCGATAATATCGCTGAATTCCAACAAGAATTGTTGGAAGAAGTGGATAGAATTCAGTAAATTTATTTTTAAAAAGCCCAATAAGATAATTGGGCTTTTTACTTAAATTTTCCTACAAAGATTGAAATTATGAATAGAAGTAGCGGATTTCTTGCCTGGTTTATGGATCCTAAAAGAAGAGGCCCAATGCTCATAGCACCAGCTATAACATTATTATTACTTGTAAACATTATTCCATTAATGTGGTCTTTTGGTCTAAGTTTTTTTAAATACAGAGCAAATACTTTAAAACTTCCAAAGTTTAGTTGGTTTTATAGTTATGAAAAAGTTTTAACCAAAGATAATATTTGGGAGTCTCTTCAAGCTACTGCAATCATAGTAGCTGGTAGTGTAGGTGTACAAATGATTTTAGGATTTCTATTGGCTCTCTTATTCGCTTCACAATTTCCTCTAAGAAAAATTCTTCTTATGTTTGTGTTAGCTCCTATGATGTTGAGTAATGTTGCTGTGGCAATTTATTTCAAATTATTTTATGAGCCTGAGTTTGGTCTTCTAAGTCAATTTGTACAATCATTTATTACAGGCGAGATGTACGTTTTATTAGCAACACCTGCTGGAGCACTTATAGGTGTTATTTTTGCAGATGCTTGGCAATGGACACCTTTTGTTATGTTACTTGTTTTAGCTGGTTTGGTAAGTGTACCTAAACATTTATACGAAGCTGCTGAAATAGATCGGATGAGTTGGTGGAGAAAATTTACTACTATTACCTTTCCGTATGTTAGGAGTTTATTGTTATTAGCTGTTTTATTTAGAACAATTGAAACAGTTAAAATTTTTGATTTAGTATTTATTTTAACAAACGGTGGTCCTGGAACAGCTACTGAAACTATTGGTGTTTTAGTTTATCGAACTGCCTTCCAATTTTTTAGAACAAGTAATGCAGCAGCAATGGGTTATATTTTATTGTTTGCAGTGATTGTATTAACAAGCTTATATTTATATGTAATCAAGCAAAGAGAAAGTGAAGAAATATGAAAAAAAGAGCAATAGGTCAAGCTGGCTGGCTTTGGACAGGATTAGCTAGTATTGTAGCTTTTATATATTTTTTTCCAGTTCTTTTCATAATCTTAACAGCATTCAGATCTAGAAGTGATACTCTTGCTACACCGCCAAAGTGGCTTTTCACACCTACATTTGAAAATTTTTATCATATATTTTACAGAAGTATGTCCAACAGTACGGAATATGTTGCAACAGGTTTCCATGTTTATTTCTTTAATAGTATTTATATTTCAGGAATGAGCGTTTTGCTTGCTTTGTTAATAGGAACTTTAGCTGCTTATGGATTTTCAAGATATCCTCTTAGAGGGAATGATACGTATTTATTCATTATTTTAACAACCAGAATGTTGCCGCCAATTATAGTTATAGTTCCAATTTTTTTGATATTTAGAATTACAGGCTTAGCTGGTACTTACACAGGTATTATACTTATGTATACGGCTTTTAACTTGCCCTTTTCTATTTGGATGATGAAAAGCTTCTTTGATGAATTAAACACTGAAATCGAGGATGCATCAAGAATGGATGGAGCCTCAGAAAGATCGGTTTTCTTTGGTGTTTGTATTCCGCAGGTAAAAGCGGGACTAGCAGCAACATCTGTTTTTGCTTTAATACTTACATGGAATGAATTTTTATTCTCACTATTACTTACAAATAAATTTACCAGAACGATGCCCCCAGCAATGGCAAGGACAATAGGAGGAGAAATTAATGTTGATTACGGTCTACTTGCCGCAATGATATGTTTATTTATAGTTCCTATTTTCTTAATCACTTATCTTCTTCAAAACCAACTTTTAAGAGGAGTAACCTTTGGAACAATTAAAAAATAATGTCTACTATTGAATTACAAAACTTAACAAAGGCATTTGGTGATTTAATTGCAGTCAATGATGTATCTCTTAAGGTTGAAGAAAATGAAGTGCTCTGTTTACTAGGACCTTCTGGTTGCGGCAAAACAACAACTTTGAGAATGGTAGCTGGTCTTGAAGTAGCAACTTCTGGCGACATATTAATAGCAAATAAAAATGTAAATAATCTAGATACACGTGATAGAAACTTAGCAATGGCGTTTCAGTTTTATGCTCTATACCCTAGTTTAACAGTTGCTGAAAATCTTGCAAATCCACTTCATGCAGAAAATCTATCTGCTGAAGAAGTAAAAAAGAAAATTTTTGAAATAGCTGATATTCTTCAATTACGTGATATTATAAATAGAAAACCGCACCAATTAGCAGAAGGAGAAAAGCAAAGGGTGGCAGTAGGGAGAGCAATTATTAGAGATCCTGAATGCTTTCTTTTTGATGAGCCATTAAGCAGACTAGACGTACAACTAAGAGAAAAAATGAGAGGTCAAATAAAAGAAGTTTTGTCAGATTTAAAAAAAGCTACTGTGATTGTAACCCACGACCAATTAGAAGCTCTTACAATGGCAACAAAAATTGCAGTAATGCGAGATGGTTTTATTGAACAAGTTTCATCCCCACATGATATTTTTGCTAAACCAAATAATATATTTGTGGCAGGATTTATTGGAACGCCTCAAATGAATATTTTAGATTGCAAAATTAATGAAATTAACTCCTCAATTCTAAAATTAAATGTTCTCGACCAGGAGGTGGAAATTGATTTTGAAACTTCTTTTAATTTAAATAAAGATGAGAGTTATTTTCTTGGAATTAGACCGAGAAGTTTTGAAATTACTGATCATAATTCTTCAAATACTTTTTCAGGTCAAGTAGAACTGGTAGAAAATATGGGTGCAGAAGTTTTAATTCATATAAAAATAAAAGAATCCAGTTTTAAATCAGTACAAAATAGATCACATAATATAAAAATTGGAGATTCCATAAATTTAATTCCTAAAAAGGGTCAAGTGCACTTATTTGATAAAGAAGGGAAGGTAATTCGTAGTGAATAATACAAGTGAAGCTCTTACAAAAAAACAAGCAAAGATAGTTGAGCGAATAATAGTTGGTTTTAGTATTTTTTCATTAGTTTTTTTATTTCAACCATTTTCTATGACTCTATATAGTATAGGATGTGTTGCAGTAGTTGTAGGTGGTCTATCGTTTAATTTAGTACCACTGTGTGTTGAGGGAGTAAAACCTTCTCAACTAATTAAAGTTGCAATTATTATATTTGTTATTTTAATTCTTGTTGCTTTAATTGCTATTGGATCAGCTCATTTATATGGTATTTATTTAGAGGCTACACGTCGAGGTTAACTGCATTTAGTAAATGGATTTTAATTTAAAAAACAAACAAATCATAGTAACAGCTGCAGGAAATGGAATTGGGAGAGGAGCGTGTATAGCTCTTCATAAAGAAGGAGCAAAAATAATTGCTATAGATAATAATAAAATAGCTCTTAATAAATTAAAAAATAAATTGAAAACAAGAATAATAATAAAAAAAATTGACTGTACATCTAGTAATGAAATAAAAAAAAACCTAGAAGATATTAAAAAATTAGATGTATTAATTAACTGTGTTGGTTATGTGCCTCAAGGTACAATTTTAGATTGCACTGAAGAAGAATGGGAACATACTCTCAAAACTAATAATACTTCTGTATTTTTAATGACAAAATTTTTACTTCCCATAATGATAAAGAATAGATTAGGTAGTATCATTAATATTTCTTCAGTTGCATCATCTATTAAGGGAGTAGCTAGACGATATGCCTATTCAGGCACAAAAGCTGCCATTATAGGATTGTCGAAGTCTTTAGCTTTTGATTTTGCAAAACAAAATATTCGTTGTAATGTAATTTGTCCTGGTACAGTTAATACACCTTCTTGGAGAGAAAGAGTTATTACAAGTGAAAACCCTAAACAAAAAGAAAAGGACTTTATTAGTAGACAATTAATTGGAAGAGTTGGCACTCCTGAGGAAGTAGCAAATCTGATAACATTTTTATCAAGTGATCGATCTTCTTTTATAACTGGATCAATCTATAATATTGATGGTGGAATGAGTCTTTAGATAAATTGATGACAAATTTTTCACTTTTTTTTTTATGTCTAGAAAATATTAAACATAGAATCGAATTACATAAAGATGAAATTGAAAAGCTAGATCAAAATATAGGTGATGGTGATCATATTTTCAATATTCAGCGAGGATTAAAAGAATCTTTAAACTTAAAAGAAGAACTAAAAGATAATCAGTTAAACGAAATTTTAAAAAAAATTGGAATAAAAATCATGTCAACTGTAGGAGGTTCTTCAGGGGCGCTTTTTTCTACTTTACTAATAAATATGGCGAAAGCATATAATAATAAATTATCTGATCAAAAAAATATCGCTCTAATGTTTGATTGTGGTGTGGAAGCAATGAAAAAAAGAGGTAAGGCAGACCTTGGGGAAAAAACTATGTTAGATGTTTTAATACCAGTTTCTAAAAAATTAAACGAGTTGTCAGATAAAAAAGACTCAAAAGAAATAGCAAAAGAAATAATAAAGACAGCAGAAATCGGAATGTTATCAACAAAAGATTTAATAGCAACTAAAGGTAGAGCTTCTTTTTTAGGAGAGCGTTCTATAGGTCATATTGATCCTGGAGCAAGATCTTCTCAAATAGCTATTGAAGCAATTTGTAATGTAGTTTTAAATAAATTAGGGAGAAAAGAATGAAAAAATTTATAAACAATGTTGATAATATACTGGTAGAAAGTTTATCTGGTTTTGAAAAAGCTCATAATGACATATTAAAAGTTTATTTAAATCCTAATTTTATTACTAGAAAATCAAAACCTCAAAATTCTAAAGTAGCATTAATTTCTGGAGGTGGTTCAGGCCACGAACCTCTTCACGGTGGATTTGTGGGTTTTGGTATGTTGGATGCTGCGTGTCCTGGACAAGTATTCAGTGCTCCTACTCCAGATCAAATGAAAGCAGCAGCAAATTATGTACATTCAAATAAAGGAATTTTGTTCATCGTTAAAAATTATTCTGGTGACATTATGAATTTTGAAATGGGAGCCGAAATGATAGATTTTGAACATCAAACAATAATAGTTAATGATGATGTTGCAGTTGAAGATTCTACATTTACAACGGGCAGACGCGGAGTTGCTGGAACAATGATAGTTGAAAAAACAGTTGGAAGTCTGGCAGAAACAGGTGCATCTCTTGAAGAATGTAAAAAATTTGGCGATCATGTTAATACTATGACTGGCTCTATGGGGGTTGCTTTTACAAGTTGTACAGTTCCAGCTGCAGGAAAACCAACTTTTGAACTTAATAATGATGAAATGGAATTTGGAGTTGGGATTCATGGAGAGCCGGGACGTAAAAGAGAAAAAATAAGATCAGCAGATGAAATAACAAGTGAACTTATATCAGCAATACTAGAAGATTTAAAACCTGAAAATGGGCAAGAAGTGCTTCTTCATATTAATGGTTTTGGTGGAACTCCTTTAATGGAACTATATTTACTATTTGAATCGTCAAAAAAAATACTTGATAAAAAAAATTTAAAATTGTCAAGATCTCTTGTAGGTAATTATACAACATCTTTAGAAATGGCAGGAGGATCCATAACAATAACAAAACTAGATCAAGAGATCATTAATCATTGGGATAGCCCTGTACACACAGCGGCTATGCGCTGGAAAATGTAATTAAATTATATCTATAAATTTTTTATACAAAATAGTAGCTAAATTATTCATATCTTTCATATTATCAGCTGCTATTTTATCAAAATGATTTAAGGCGCCTTCTCCTAAACTATCTTCTAAAGCTGTTTTATATTCAGGAACGCAACCCCAATCACCAACGGTATTATCTTTAATCTCAATATGAAATTGGATTCCATAAGCATGATTTTTATATTTAAAAATTTGATATTTAGTTGATGGTGAAGAGCCCAATAAAGTAACATTACTATTGTTTTCTAAGTCTGCTACTTCATAGGAATGCCACTGTAAAGCCTTTATAGAATTAGGAAATTGAGAAAATAAAAGATCATTTTTTTTCTCTTCTTCCATATCAATATCTAAAATACCAATTTCAGGAGGTGTTGATTCAATAACTTGACCTCCGACTACTTCTCCCAATAATTGACACCCCAAACAAAAACCTAAAAATGGTTTTTCTAAATCAATGACAAATTCTTTAATTTTTTTCTTCTCTTCTATTAACCAAGGATAATCTTTTTCCATCCATGTATCCATGGGGCCTCCCATACAAAACATTGCATCAAAATCACTTAAATCTTTTGGAATAATGCCACCTTCATCTAATTGAACTGTTGTAAGCTCAACATTATCCTTGATCATTAAATCCTTAATATATCCCGGTGTCTCAATTGCAATATGTTGAAGTATGATAATTTTCATTTTGATAATTTTAATCTAATTTAGAATGATTATTAACTATATCAAGTATTTTTTGAATGTACTAATTATATGACTTTAATCTTTTTTTAAACTTCTCATTCAAATTACTTTAGATGAATTTTCTAAATTAATAAGACTTTGTTTTAGCTTTATACCCCCCAATCCAGAAAATCCGCCTAGTTGACCATCGCTACGCACAACACGATGACATGGAATAAATAATAAATGTTTATTTTGACCACAAACATTTCCTACATATCTTGGAGAGGTTTTAAGTTTTTTTGCTATTTCCCCATAGCTTCTAGTTTGTCCATAAGGTATTTTTTGTAATTCTTTCCAGATCTTCGTTTGTAGTATTGATCCTGAAATTTTTAATTTAGATTTCAATTCTATTTTTTTTCCTAAAAAATAATTTTGAATATCTTTCTTCAATTCTCTTAATCTTTTTGAAGAACCTCTCGAACCTATTTTGCCAAAAGAAATAGAAATTATATAATTATTTACTTCCCTTGCATTAATCCATCCAAACTTGGTATGAAATGATATTATATTTTCCATATTTTATACTCAAAGTAATTTTTTATATTTTAGAATATGTTTATTATATCAAATTATTTTTATTTTTTAAATTTGAATTACACATTTCATAGTAAAATAGTGATAATTATAAATATTTGCTTTTAAATGATTAGAGTAAATAACATCAAATAAATAGATAATTTAAGATTTAAAGTTAAAAACCACCTATTACTGGGAGGTAAAAAGGTGGTATTCTCTATATAAATTATTTTTCAAAACTAGTAAAACGTTTTACTAATTAAATTAGGTTTAAATTCACATTCCTATGGATAAGTTTTTTTTGAATTAAACTAGAATAAGATGACTAAAAATATACACTATTAAAATCATTTTGATTTATTTTTAACGATATAATTAAACTGAAAATAATGATTTTTATTGATATTAATAAATATTAATTATGATGCCTTTAAATTTTATACTTTTTGTTCAAATTATTTTATTCTTATTTATTACCCCAGGCTCTCCTCGTGTTCTAATCGTTTCTTATTCTATGAGTTATGGAATAAAAAAAACTGTATGGACAGCGCTTGGAGATATCAGTGCCAACACTTTACAGATGATTGTTGTAACCTTTCTTATAGGATCCCTACTTATTAAATACCCACAAATATTGATTGTGATGAAATGGCTAGGCATTAGTTATCTTATCTACCTATCTTATGAATTATTTAAAACTAGGGTTAAACAATTTAATTCTTTGAAAGAAATTACTTTTAAAAATAACCTCTCTTTTTTTCGTGATGGTTTTGTTGTGGCTGGTCTCAGTCCCAAAGCTTTAATATTTTTTGGAGCTATTTTTCCTAACTTTATTGATTTTAATAAAAATTATATTTCACAATTTATAATTCTTGCTTTTACTTATGTTCTGTTAGATTTTATTACTCTTATGATATATGGATTAGGTGCAAGAAAAATATCTTTGTGGTTAAAAGCCAATCCAAAAACAATTAATCTTATTTCTTCTGCCGCTCTTTTAATAATTGCTTTAATTACGGCATTGATAAAATTTTAAATAATTTTAAGTAAATGAAAGAATTGAAAAAAATATAGAAAAACCGAATAAAATTACTAACACTAAAATTAAAAAAATTATTATTTCTTTCATTGGAAATTTCATAAAATGAATGATATTGAATTTTAATAACAATGAAAGAAAAAACAGTAAATTTTAATCTATTTTTTCGAAAATTCCTTCCAACTAGGTCTTTTCATTTTAAATTTCGATTTTATTGTTGTGTATTCCGCATAACCTAGTCTACCCACATATTGCATAGCTATACTATCAATACGCCCATTTTTGATAAATTGATTATCAATATAAATGCCTACTACTTCTCCAATAATTATTTTGTTATGAAATTTATTTTTTAAACTTGATTTTAAATCAACCTTTTGAAGCAATCTACATTCTAGATTAACTGGACTGTTTGAAACACTAAACGGTTTAACTTTTTTTGATTTTCTTTTTTTAATTTTACTAAAGTGAAATTCATCAATATCTTTAGGTGCATCAATGGAACTTAAATTCATTTTTTGACTCATTGTATTTGTCACAAAGTTAACAACAAATTCCTTAGTTTTCAAAATATTTTCAACAGAATCTTTATAAATATTCGTGTTAGGTTCAAAAGAAGCAGCAAACATAACTTGAGGCGGGGTATATGCCACAGCATTAAAAAAAGAATAGGGGGCTAAATTAGGAATATTTTTTTGAGATAACGAAGAAATCCATCCAATAGGTCTAGGAAATACAAGTGCATTAAGTGGATCAATCTCAAAAGGATAGCCATTTTTTGGTTCGTAAAACATTAGCCTCCTAAGAATAAACGTCCAACATTAGGATCTTCGAGAAGATCGTTTCCTGGCCCTGCTAATACAATTTTACCAGATGTTAGAACATATGCAATATCAGAAAATTCTAATCCTTTTTTGGCATTTTGTTCCACTAAAATAATTGTTTTATTTTCATTTTTTTGGAGATCACCTAAGATTTCAAAAACCATATCAATATAACGTGGTTCTAATCCAATAGAAGGTTCATCTACTAAAAGTACAGAAGGCTTCATTACAAGAGCTCTTGAAATTTCTAATAAACGTCTTTCTCCTCCTGATAAAACTTTTGCTGGTTGGTTACGTCTGTTTTTTAAACGATCATATTTCTCAAATATTTTTTCTGCCTCTTCATAAGATTCATTAATATTATCTTTAATATATCCTCCCATTAAAATATTTTCCTCTACTGTCATTTCAGGAAAGACTGAGTTATCTTGAAGAATATATGCAACACCTACAGACTTTAATTTTTCTGCAGGTGACAAGTTTGTAATATCATTGCCATCAACAGTAATTTTTCCACTAAAAATATTAGTAAATCCATAAACTGAATGAAGTATAGTTGATTTACCTGCTCCATTTGGTCCTATTAAACAAATAGACTGACCTTTATTGGCATATAAATATACGTCATGCAAAATTTCCATTTTACCGTAGCCCGCATAAAGCCCTTCAATAGTAAGGTGTGTGTCTTTTGGAGCTAATGCTTTAAGTTTTTCTGGAGAGGGGGAGGTACCTAAGATTGAATATTGATCATTTAACATCATTGGACTCCTAAATAGGAATCAATAACCCGTTGGTCATTTTTTATTTCATCCGGTGTTCCGTTTGCTATTAATTCCCCATGTGCTAAACAAAAAATATGTTGAGCTAATTGCATAATGACGCGCATATTATGTTCTATCACCAACAGTGTAATACCAAAGTCTTTATTTACTTTAATAAGTCGATTAATAATTCCATTAATGAGTGTAGGGTTAATTCCAGCCGTTGGTTCATCAAGTAACAGCATCTTTGGCTCATTCATTAAAGCCATTGCTAGTTCTAATAATTTTTGTTGTCCAAAGGATAAGTCTCCTGCACTCAGTTTTCTTTTTTGATAAAGTCCAACAAAACCCAACAAAGTTTCCGCTTTTTTATTTAATTCAAAAGGTATTTTTGTAAAAACAGATAAAAGACTTTCTTTAGGCGGCTTTGCACTAATCAACATATTTTCAATACAGTTCAGTTTTCCATAAATTCGTGTTTGCTGAAAGGTACGAATCAATCCTAGTTTTGCTACAGCGGGTACAGGCAAAGTTGAAACTTCTTTGCCATCAAACTGAATGGAGCCTTTATCAATGGGATGGGTTCCAACAATAGAATTAAAGAGTGTTGTCTTGCCTGAACCATTTGGACCAATAAGGCCCACAATACTTCCTTGTTTTACATTTAAAGAAATATTTTCATTAGCTTTTACACCGCCAAAATATTTATATACTTGATTAACTGACAAGATTGACTTCATTATTTTAATTCCACTTGTGCTTTACGATCTTCTTCATCGATGACTTCACCAAATTTCTCTGGATATTTTTCTCTAAACCAACCCATAATTCCCTCAGGAAAGAAAATAACAACAATAACAATTAGTGCCCCTAGAGCAACATATTGCCAACCAAGAAAGAAGATCCAAAAACCTTCTTTGAAAATATGAAAAGCAATAGCTCCAATAACAGGTCCCCACAAAGTCCCCTTTCCACCTAAAATAGCCATCAAAACCATAAAAACTCCAAACGTCCGGCCAGCAAATGCAGTCTCCACAGGCTCAATATACCCAATCATATTACCCATAAGTCCGCCTGCAATTCCTACAAAAAAAGCAGAAACAACCCAGCCTGTAATTTTATATTGCATAGTATTAATACCCATCGCTTCTGCCTTATCTTCATTATCGCGAATAGCATTGAGAACAAGTCCAAAACGTGTTGTGTAAGCCCAACGTAAAAATAAAAAAGTGCAAACCATTAAAACAAAACAGATGTAATAAAAAAATTCAGAGCGAAGTTCAGTGTCACCAATTCCTTTTGGCCAGGGTGGTGATGTCATTCCTTGTCCCGCTCCCACCAATTCTATGCCACCGGCTAATTCTCCTGCAGCAATACCTAGACCTAAAGTACAAATAGCAAAATAATGTCCTCGCAAACCAAGAATGCCGTATCCAATAAATGCTGCAACTAAAGCAGGAATGATCCCGGCAAGGATTAAACCAACAAACAAACCTTGAAAATATTGTGGAGGAGTATGAACGAATGTTTTTTCTCCTCCACTTGCAGTCCATTCTGCCAGAGGAAAAAATAATCCTATTTGAAAACTAGAACATATATACATACCCAAGCCAAAAAATAAGATATTGCCAAAAGTGTTATATCCCATTTGACCACCTTGCACATCCCAAGTGAGGGAAAGAATAATCAAGATCCACATAATTGAAATTTGTAATTTAAAAGCAGGGAAAACAAATGGTGTTATCAAACCTAAAACAACAATCAATAAGTATAAAAGAATTTTTTTATTCATTATTTAAGATATTCTCTTTTTCTTGCCAATTTAAATCGTCGATATACTAATATTAATACAAGCAATAAAAAAACAGCTGCGATACGAAACTCTGTTCCAAAAATATAATCAGAAAACTCTTCAAAAACACCTAAACCCATTCCTGATAAAGCAACTGCAGGTAAATTACCTAGACCTGCTATAATAACAATCATAAAAGAGCGCACTGTATAAGGTAATCCAACATAGGGGTGAAGAGTAAAGGTAATAGCAATTAAAGCACCCGCAACACCGCAAAGAGCAGCATTAATTCCAAAGGTTGCTGCATAAACGCTTTCTGTGTCTACTCCTAAAATTTTAGCTGCTCTAGCATTTTGCGCCGTTGCACGTATTGCTCGTCCTAATTTTGAGCGACGCATATACAAAACTAGGAGTGCCGCAAAAAATATACTTACGGCGGCGGCAAATATTTTGGAATTCGGTAGTGTTACCATATTATTAAATAACATAGTGGTGCCAAAATTGGATTGAGCCACAACCACATCTGAACCAAAAACAAAATTCATCAATTGTTGTGTGAGAATGCTAATGCCAAAAGTTGCTAAAATAGAAATAAACAAATCACGATCGACAACACGAAAGATAATTGTTTTATAAAGTCCCCAACCTACAAAATACATAACAATAGGAGATACAATCACGCCCAATGCAGGATGAATACCAGCCATATACATGAAGTAGGCAATATAACCACCTAGTATAACAAGTTCTCCTTGGGCAATATTAATAATATTCATTACTCCCCACTGCAGGGCCATACCATAAGCAATTAAAGCAAAAAGAATACCTAATAATATACCATCCATTGAAGCTTGGACCATTAAAATAGGAATTTTGAATATTAAGAAATCCATAATAAAAAAGTACCCCCTACAACGGAGGAGGTACTAAGTAAAATCTTTGTTATCTAGTTGACCAAGATGGAATTGGATGCACTAATTCATGAGAAGCCCATTTCGTTGGAGCTACTACTCGGTTTGCACATTCATCACCCTCACATCTAACTTGAAAAAGGACCATTGGTTTAGCAATATTTTGTCCCGCATCATTAAATTTGATGTTGCCATAAAAAGTTTGCATATCTGTTTGTGCTAACGCATCACGTACTTTGTCTTTATCAAAAGAATTTGCTTTTTCAAAAGCAACTTTATACACAAGTAATGCAGCAGCTGATTCAGCAGCTTGATATGGTGGTGCATATCCATACATATCATTAAATTCTTTATCAAATTGCGCACCATCTCCAAAGAAACTGTCACTATAAGACAATGTTTTATGCCACTGTGCTGCACACAATGCATATTCAGAATTTTTACCGTGCTGTTTTGCTAATTTAGATGCATCACAGTGTGTCATTGCTAACATTGGTATATCAACTTTCATTTCTGAAATTTGACGAATCGCAGTAAGCGCACCTTTGGAGTGCCCGGAAACTACCAGCACATCAGGTTTTGTAGCCTTTACTTTTGCTAAAGTTGCTGCCATATCATTTAATTCTTTTGGAAGCTTATCATCTATAATAATTTTTGATCCTGTTCGTTCAGCTGCTTCTACAACACCAATACGCACATCTTGAGAAAACGCATCTTGTTCAAATGCCATCGCAATTTTAACAGGATTTCCAGCATTTTTCTCTACAGCTAAATCAATTGCCACTTCTAAATATTGATTAGCCGCCGATAACACTGCAAATAAATATTTATATCCTTTTGTAAATAAAGAACGTGAAGCACCATTTGCTTCAACCATTGGGATTTGGTTTTCTTCAGTTATAGGTGCCATTGCTTTTGTTAGACCTGAACTGTATGGACCAAGCATAAACTGAACGCCATCCTGCTTGATTAAACGCTCTGCAAGTTGTGCTGCTCTTCCTGAGTCAGACTCATCATCATAATAAATGATATCAAACTTGTAAGATTTTCCACCAACTTCAATGCCTCCCATTTCGTTAATACGTTTAACAGCCATATTATAACCATTTTTAGTATGTTCCCCATTAGTAGAGTACTTACCAGTTAATGATACCGCAGCTCCAAGAATGATTGTATCTCCTTCAACCTTTGCTTGTAAAGGTAATGCTAAAGATACAAAAAGTGAAATTGCAGCAAAAATTGATAAGGCTTTTTTTAATAAATTCATGTTTCCTCCCTGAATATATTTTTTGTGATTTACATTTATGCCAATAATTTTAATAATAAATAGTTAAAATCAACTTAACTATTATTGTGATTATAATGCAATGTAATGCATAATTAACATGTATTTGAGTATTTATATGGGGATAAAATATTAAAATATTAAAAACGCCACTTCACAAGATGTAGCAATATTAGCTGGCGTATCACAATAAGCAGTTTCTCAATGTTTTACCAAAGTGGAAAGTATTTCTAACAGAACAAAATTACGTGCCCGCAACTATTAAAGAATACTTTATTAATTTAAGCGAGCTTGTATTTTATCAAGAGTTTCTAATTTTTTAATAGGTCCTATGCTGGAAATGGTCATTGGACCAGATACAATTTGATTGGCAATTTTTTCCACTGTTTCTTTAGAAACCTCATCAATTAATTTAATTGTTTCTGCTGGGTCAATCACACGGTTAAATACTAATAATTGTCTAGCGGCACTTTCACAACGCCTAAAGGCGCTTTCTCTTCCCATCATTAAACTTGTTTTAAGTTGGGCTTTTCCTCGATTAATTTCTTTTTCCGAAATAGAGTTTGGACTTTTTTTTAATTCTTCACAAAGGGCAGGTACCAATTCTTTAATCTGCATCTCGCCCGTTCCAGCATAAATACCAAACATACCTGTATCAGTATATGAAGAACTAAAAGAAGAAATGCCATATACTAAACCTCTTTTTTCTCTAATCTCTTGAAAGAGTCTTGATGACATGCCGCCACCAAGTAAAGATGAGTAAACTAAAAGAGAATAGTAGTCTTTATGGTGATAATCAATACCTTCAAAACCTAAAAGTAAATGAATTTGTTCTAAGTCTTTTTCTTCACGATATTCCCCAGAAATATACTTCGATATCTGACGATTATTATTAGTTCCCATTGGTAAGTTAACGCATGCATTTGTAATCATCTTAACAAATTCTTCGTGATTAATTTTACCAGCTGCACTAACTATCATCTTATTTGGATTATAATGTGACATCATAAAATCCTTAACTTGATCACGAGTAATACTTTGAATAATGTCTGTTTTTCCTAAAATAGATCTACCCATTGGTTGATCAGGATAGGCCTTTTCCTGCCAGTAATCAAAAATCATATCATCGGGAGTATCAAGATACATGCCAATTTCTTGCAATATTACACCACGCTCACGGTTTAATTCATCTTCAGCAAAAGAGGAATTTTGTAAAATATCTGTTAAAATATCTATACCAAGAGGCAAATCTTCGGCTATTAATTTCACATAGTACGCTGTAATTTCTTTTGATGTATATGCATTAATATCACCACCAACATTTTCTATTGTTTCTGCAATTTGAAGTGCTGATCTAGTGGTTGTACCTTTAAAAGCCATGTGTTCTAAAAGATGTGCGACTCCGTTAATATTCTTTATTTCGTCTCTGCCTCCTACAAAATTCCATATGCCCATAGAAACTGTTTCTAAACCTGGCATATTTTGTGTTACAATTCGTAAACCATTATTGAGAGTTGAGATGTGCACCATAGATTTAAATTTTTTTAAGAATAAATGATTTTATGTCTTCAGAATTATTTGGCAATATACTCATCTTTTCTTCTTTATCAAAGATATTTTCTAATTCTTTTGGAAAAATAATTTTCTCACTTATAGCTTTTTCAATTGCATTTCCAAATTTTGCTGGATGAGCACAGGCCAAACTAATAACTGCATGATTTGGATGAATATTCTGAAGAACTGATAAACCTGTTGCTGTATGAGGATCTGCCAAATAATTATAATGTTGTTTAAAAATTTTAATACTCTCTATTGTAATTTCATTTGAAACGGATGAGGAAGAATAAATATTTTGAAAATATCTTTGTATTGAAGAATTAAAAGAATATTTTTTATTAATATTAAACTCTTGCATAATTTTTTTTACTTCATCACTATTATTCTTTACACTTTCAAAGATTTGACGTTCAAAATTGCTTGAGACTTGGATATCCATACTTGGGCTATATGTTTGCTCAACCTTGTTCATTATCATTTGACCTGATGAAATAATTTGATTTAAAATATCATTTTGATTTGTCACCAAATACAGTTTATTAATTGGCAAACCCATATGTTGAGCAACACGTGCGGAAAAAATGTTTCCAAAATTACCCGAAGGAACAATAAAGCTAACCTGATCTTCCTCTAATTGCAAATATGCCCAAAAGTAATAAACTGTTTGTGCAATTAACCGGGCCCAGTTAATAGAATTAATTGCAGTTAAAGAAGTTTTAGCTTGAATATCTTCATCGATAAACAAATCTTTAACTATTTTTTGGCAATCATCAAAATTGCCTTCTACTGCAATATTAAAAATATTATCATTAAGCACCGTGGTCATTTGTCGTCGCTGCACTTCAGAAACTTTATTATAAGGATGTAAAATAAAAGTGTTAATATTGTCTTTTCCTTTAAAAGCATCGATTGCTGCAGAACCTGTATCACCTGAAGTTGCTCCCAAAATTGTAATTTTTTTATCTGTATCTTGAAGCTTATACGAAAAAAGATTTCCTAAAAATTGCAAAGCATAATCTTTAAAAGCTAATGTTGGTCCATAAAATAATTCTAAAATATATTTATTAGTATCAATATTTAAAAGTGGTGCAATTTTTGGATGTGTAAATTTTTTATAGGTAGAGTGAATAATTTCATATAAATCATCTTCTGAGATATCATTCCCAATAAAAGGATGAATAATATTTAGAGCTACTTCTTCATAAGATTTATCATGAAGAATATTTATATCTAAAGTTGGCCAACTTTCAGGTAAAAATAATCCACCATCTTTAGATAATCCCTGAAAAAGAATACTCGTGAATGATTCACGTAATTGATTATTCCTAGTACTTAAATATTCCATAATTAATAATACTCTTATTATAGATAACGATTGGTAATATATTCCACAAAATATTTAGCATTTAAAGGGCTGTTTGTAACCTGTTCTAAGACATCATTAGTACTAAAAAAGCTAGCTTTGTCATGAATATTTTTACGAAGCCAGCTTAAGAGAGATATAAAATTTCCTTCTTCTATATCAGCATCTAAATTAGAAATTTCTTTTCTCATTGTATTTGCAAACTGTGCTGCAATTAGAGCGCCCAATGAATATGTTGGGAAATAGCCTATAAGGCCTGCATACCAATGAACATCCTGTAAACATCCGTTTATATCTTTATCCACCTCAATACCAAATAATTTTTTATATTCTTCATTCCACGCAAAAGGAATATCTTGTACTTGCAAGCTATTATCTAAAATTAATCGCTCAATATTGAAACGAAGCATTATGTGAAGTGGATAAGTTACTTCGTCTGCTTCAACACGAATATATGATTTATTTACACGAGTACTTAAAGTATATAAATTATTTGCTGACCATTCATCGCCTTTAAAACCAAATGAATTATATAAAAATTTAGATAAATATTTTTTAAAAGCTAAAGATCGAGTAATTTGCATTTCAATCAACAATGATTGACTTTCATGCATTGCCATGCCTCGTGAACGACCTGCTGGTTGATGTTGCCATTCATTAGGTAAACCTAATTCATACATCGCATGACCTGTTTCATGCATTACACCTTCTAAAGAGGAGAAAGGATCGCTTTCACTATAACGTGTTGTGATACGTACATCATTAGTAGCACCTCCGCAAAACGGATGTTCGCTTTTATCTAGTCTTCCTCTTGTAAAATCAAACCCTACTGTTTTCATCAATGATCGAGCAATTTCATATTGCATATTCGAAGAAATTTTATCTTTTAAAGGTAGAACTGGGTCTATTTTCTGCTTTTCAATAATTTCTTCTATTGAAGGAACTAGAAAAAAATTTAAATCTTGAAAAACATTAACAATCTGTTTTACATTAGCAAGCGGTTCATATTTTTGAACTAATGCCTCATATGGAGTGCAATTTAATTTATCTCCAAGTATTATTGCTTCTTCTTTAGTTAAATTAATTAATTCTTTTAATGATTCTTTTACAATGCTAAAATCAGATTGTTTTCGAGCTTCTTGCCATATACCTTCACATGTTGCAGAAGCTTTTGATAATGATTCTACTAAACTAACTGGTAAAGAAGATAAAAATAAATGCTCTCTTTTCATCTCGATAAAATTTGCCTGATCTTTAGATTCTAAAGAAATTTCTTTTACTTTGCTAATGAGATCGATAACTTGTGAATCAGATATCAATTTATGTTTGAATTTAGCCATAAATGCTAATTGTTTAGCTCTTTGATGTCTTGCGTTCGATGGCATCATCGTTGACATATCCCAATGCAGAATGCCTGCAATATCAGATGAAATTGAGGCTTCAGAAAATATTTTCTTCAATTCTGAATATGGTTCATTGCTCATTTATTAATAAATATTATATAAGATTATTTTATTATTTTTGATTTAATTCTTCTTGTAACTGCAATTGTGCGTAAAGTTTACATTTTTTTAATAAATCTTGATGTTTACCAACGTCTATGATTTTTCCTTTATCCAAAACATATATTAAATCTGCATCTTCAATTGTACTGAGTCTATGTGCAATAATTAATGAAGTTCTGTTTTCCATTAATTTTTTTATTGAAAATTGAACTTTTTGTTCTGTCAGATTATCTAATGCTGAAGTAGCCTCATCCAATAAAAGAATAGGTGCGTTTTTTAATATTGCTCTAGCAATTGCAATACGTTGCCGTTGTCCCCCAGATAATTTAATTCCACTTTCTCCAACAATTGTTTGTAGTTTATATTTAAGAGAATTAGTAAATTCACTTACGCCTGCTTCTTCAGCTGCTTTTTTTATTTCAATTGAAGTAGCGTTCAAATTTCCATATTTTATATTAGATTCAATACTGTCATTGAACAACATTGTTTCTTGAGTAACTAAACCAATATTTTTTCTTAAAGAATTAAGAGAATAATGGCTAATATTTTTATCATCTATTAAAATTTCTCCACTATAATTAGTAAAAAAACGCAATAACAAGCTTGTAATGGTAGACTTTCCTGATCCAGATAAACCAACAATAGCAACTTTTTTACCTGCAGGTATTAATATATCTAATTTTTCTAAAACATTTTTTTTATCATATGCAAAGCTCAGATTTTTTATCTGAATTTTACCTTTTGTAATTTCTATATGTTGGTTATCAGATTCATCATGTTCTAATAAATTCTCCTCGGTATCAAGAAGCTTAAAAATTCTCTCTGCTCCTGCTAAACCTTCTTGGATACTAATATTTAAATTACCAAGAGCTTTAACAGGCTGATATGCCAATAATAAACTTACAAGAAAGCTCATAAATTGTCCTGTTGTCATTGATTCATTTAATACAAAAACACCACCTGCATAAATGGAAAGAGCTATGGCCAAACTTCCAATAAATTCCATGATTGGACTTAATCGATTACTAATAAAAGCAGATCGAATAAAATAATTTTTTATTTGATCAATAGTTTTAAAAGATTTAATTTTTTCATATTCTTCTTGATTATATGCCTTAACTTGTCGAATGCCTTTAATACTTTCACTTAAAACATTTGAAAAAACGGCAATTTCACTTTGTATGCTATGAGTTATTTTTCTAATGCTTTTGCCAATTTTTTTAATTGGCCATAGTGCTAAAGGAAAAGCAAAAAAAGAAAAAATTGTTAATTCCCAACTTTGATAAAACATATTTCCTAATAAAAAGATTATAACAAGAAAATCTTTAATAAATCCAGTAACTGTTTTAACAATAGCTATACGTAAAAAATATGTATCATTAATTAACCTAGAAATTAAATTTCCCGATTTAGAATCATTAAAAAACTTTAAATTAAAATACATTAATTTTTCAAACATTTCTGATTGTAATTTTGCTATCACTGTATGAGCAACTTTACTCATTTGAAAAGAATGTAAATAAGTAGCTAATCCTTTAAACATTGTAACAAGAATTATTGCGATAGGAATTAGAAAAAGCATTTCTTTATCTCCTTTAATAAGAACTTCGTCCAAAGCTGGTCTTACTAACCAAGCATGTAAGCCCGTAGCAGCAGCAGAGACAAGCATCATTAATAAAGCAAATAAAATTTTTAATTTATGAGGAAAAAGATAATCTTTAATTATTTTATAAATTATTTTTTTATTATTATAAATATTATTAGACATTTTTTTTTAAAATAAAACTAAAAATACAAAACAGAATAAGCCAATTTTATTATTAAATTTAAAGTAATAATTACAGCTCTCTTTTGAATCTAATTTCCATTTTTTTAAATAAATGTTCATAGCAATAATCAGAGCAATTATCACGACTAAACTTAAAAAAGATTGTGAAGAATAAAAACCCAAAAAACCAATAATTATAAAGAATATATTATAAAAAATTTTAACAAATTTATATCCTTTAGAGCCAAAAAGGACTGCTGTTGATTTAATTTTATTTTTAATATCATCAGATCGATCTTGATATGCATAAATTGTATCATAAGCAAGAGTCCAAAAAATACATGCTATATATAATAATAAAAAATTAAAAGATATAACTCCTACGAATTGTATTGAAACAATTAATATTCCCCAATTAAAAACTATACCTAATCCTAACTGAGGCCAATAAGTGTATCTTTTCAAAAATGGATAAATAATAACTAAAGGAATTGAAGCTATACCTAATAAGATTGTTTTAAATTCAAATTTTAAGAGAATTAAAAAAGATAAAAAAAATAAAAATATTAATAAAAGCATAGCTTCTCTAATAGTAACTTTATTAGATGTTAATGGTCTGTGAGAAGTTCTCTCTACATTTTTATCTAAATTAATATCTACAAGATCATTTATTATACATCCGGCACTACGCATTAAAAAAGCGCCTATAAAAAAATAAATATACCAACTAATTTGTTTAAAATTATTTTGTACAGTATTTGCTAAAGCAAACCAACATGGCCATACTAATAACATAAAACCAATAGGTTTATCTAATCTAATTAGATTAAAAATATGTTTAATTTTTTTTGGAATAATTTTATCAAACATAATAAAAAATGATAAAGAAAGCATTATATTAAAACCATGAAAAAGTCCAAAACACGTATTTTTGTAAACCAAGTGATTTCATCAAATTTAATTGTCTATATTGAAAACAAGCAACACCATTTTTTAAAAAATGTTCTAAGAATTAAAACTGATGATAAAATAAATATTTTTGATGGAAAAACAGGAGAATGGAAGTCTGTTGTAGTATCAGTAAATAGAGATAATACAGCCCTAAGAGTAATTGAGAATATTAAAATAATTAAAAAAAATAGTGACATATGGTTAGTATTTGCACCTATAAAACAACATAGAATGACTTTAGCTATTCAAAAAGCTACTGAATTAGGAGTATCAATAATTATCCCATGTATAACTGAATATACCAATATTAATAATATTAATCTACAAAACTTGAATCAAAACGCAATTGAAGCTGCAGAACAATCTGGAAGGCTTGATGTACCTAAAATTAAAAATAAAATTGAGCTGAATTCATTATTGTTACAATGGCCAGAGGATAGAAAATTAATATTTTGCAATGAAAAAATCAATAAAGATAATTTAATTATTGAATCTCTATTATCTTTTAGAAATTCTAAAAATAAATGGGGTGTACTAATAGGGCCAGAAGGGGGTTTTTCTGATTCAGAAACAAAACTAATCACCAAAACTAAAAACGTAATATCAGTCTCACTTGGTAGAAAACTGCTTCGTTCTGACACTGCTATAACTGTTTCGCTTTATTGTATCCAAGAATTACTAGGTTATTAATAAATATTAATATATAAAATAAAAAATTATAATGATAATTACAGCTTATTCTCTTCTACTTTATATTGTTTTAGCAATTTTTCTATTTTGTTATTTTGTAGCAACAAAAGTTTGGATTGATATAGATAAAAAAAACAAACAATTATCCATAAAAGAAGAAAATGAAAATGAAGGTAGAAGAGATTTTTTACATCTTTCCACAATTTCAATAGGGGCAATTGGTTCTGCAGCATTTATTTGGCCTTTTTTAAAAAGTATGAATCCTGCTGAAGATACTTTATCGCTAGGATCAACAGAGGTTGATTTGTCTGATATATCTGTTGGTCAAGGCAAAACTGTAAAATGGCGCGGTAAACCTGTGTTTATTCGTAAAAGGACTCCTCAAGAAATCTCTCAAGCAAAGAATGTTGATATCGCCTCTCTCCGTGATCCAATGAATGACAAAGATAGAGTTCAAAGAGATGAATGGTTGATTTTAGTAGGAGTGTGCACCCATTTAGGCTGTGTTCCATTAGGCCAAAAAATGTCAGATACAAAAGGAGAATATAATGGGTGGTTCTGTCCCTGTCATGGATCTCATTATGATTCTTCCGGCAGAATCAGAAAAGGACCTGCACCAGAAAATTTAGCAGTACCTCCATATGCTTTTATAAGTGATACAACTATTAAAATTGGATAAAAATTAAATCTTATTTTTATATAAAAATTTTTGCAAAAATTTATTAGCAAAAAAAAGAAATAGCGCTGACAAAACTATTACAATAACCGCAATACTTGCGCCAGATAATCCTTTTGTGTAACAGACAGCACACCTTGCAAATACAGGTAAAGACACATTTGTCATAATCACAAATATTATTAAACCGCTCAAAAAATTAGACATTATATTATATTATCTATTAATATAATTGTAAAAATCAAGAATAAATACAAAATTGAATAAACAAATAATTTTTTAGCTATCTTTTTTTCATCATCCTGATTAATTAATAATTTATAACTCAAATAAATATAGTAACTTCCTAAAAATAAACTAGAAACAAAATATATTATTCCCATATAGTCTAAAAAATATGGTGTAATTGAAATGATAAATAAAATTATCGCATAAACAAATATATTTACTTTTGTAGTTTTAATGCCTGAAACTACAGGAAGCATTGGAATTTTAGCATTATTATAATCTTCAGTTTTATATAAACTTAATGCCCAAAAATGAGAAGGAGTCCAAAAAAATATAATTAAAAAAAGTAAAATTGGCTCAAGAGTTATATTGCCAGTCGCAATTGTCCACCCAATAATTGGTGGGAATGCACCTGCAACTCCGCCTATAACAATATTTTGAGGTGTACGTGTTTTTAACCATATTGTGTAAATTACAACATAAAATAATATTGTGATAGATAACATAAATGCTGAAAGAAAATTTGAGAAAAAATAAAGAGCTGTAACTGAAATAATTGATGTTATAATACCAAAAATAAGAGCCTGTTTTCTTGAAATTTTACCTGTTGGAATTGGCCTAAGACAAGTTCTTTTCATTAAAGCGTCAAGATCAGATTCATACCACATATTTAAAGCGCCTGCAGCACCAGCTCCAAGGGCAACTGATAATAGTGATAAAGCAGCAGTTAAAAAATTGACTTGGTTAGGAGCAATTAATAATCCTACAACACAAGTAAATATTACCAACGACATAACACGCGGTTTCATTAATTGAAAAAAGTTATTTAAAGAAATAGCTATGTTGATGTTTTTGATATTTGATTGCTGCAATTTAGATTCCAAAAAAATCTAGCTTCCAGTTACTAAAAAGAATAATTTTCTTATAATTAATGTGTAATATGATTCATGCCACATAATAAATACAAAAACTAAAATAGCAAAACAAGGAACCAGAATAGCTAATTTAATTGCTAATCTTTCCCACCACATATGCATAAATATAGCACATATAAAACCTGCCTTTATCATCATAAAAAATAAAATAAGACCCCATCTTACATATCCTTGAAATTGAAACCAATCAACCATGTAAGAAAATGCACTAAAAACAAATAATAATGTCCATACTTGAAAATAAATTTTAAGTGGATGTTGTGTTGTACCCTCTGCCATATATTTTACCTTACCATAAATAAAAGAATGCAAAAATAAAGACCCAGACTAAATCAACAAAGTGCCAGTATAATCCCATAATTTCTATTGCTTCATAATTAGATTTTTGTGATGTAAAAAAACCTCTTCTTCCTGTATCAAAATCTCCACGCCAAGTTTTTCTTGCCATTATAAATAAAAAAATAACGCCAATCGTAACATGGGTGCCGTGGAAACCTGTAACCATAAAGAAAATTGAACCAAATTGAGGTGCACCAAAAGGATTTTCCCATGGACGAACACCTTCCATAATTAATTTAGTCCATTCAAACGCCTGCATACCTACAAAAGATGTTCCTAAAATAGCAGTTGCAAGCATTAAAATTGCACTTACTTTACGATTTTTTTCATATCCATATTTAACTGCTAGAGCCATAGTTCCACTACTCGTGATCAAAATAAAAGTCATAATAGCAATCAGTAGTAAAGGAACGCTAGTATGACCAACATGTAATGCAAAAACTTCGCTAGTATTAGGCCAATCTGCTTTAGTTGAAAAGCGAACAGTCATGTAGGATATTAAAAAAATACTAAATACAAAAGTATCACTAACTAGAAAAATCCACATCATGGCTTTTCCCCAAGGAACACCTTTGAAAGCTTTTTGGTCAGAGGCCCATTCAGTAACGGCACCCTTATTAGATGGGATTGTAACCTCAATTGTTGATGTTGATTCTTCCATTAATTACCTCTCATTATGAAAATAACATTAAACCAAATAAAACTAACCATACAGCTAATAAGAAGTGCCAATATATCGCACACAATTCAACAGTATGTTTGACTTTAGAAATAACTATATCTTTAGGATTCCAAATTTTCCTAATTGTAATAATCCAATAAACAAGACCACCAAGCAAATGAAGTCCATGCAGTGTTGTGAATACATAGAAATATGCATTAGATGGATTAGAAGAAACATAATATCCATTTGTAATTAATTGCTGCCAAACCAGCAATTGACCAATAAGAAAAGTCAAAGCTAAAAATCCAATTAATAAAAGTTTATTTTTAACTTTATCAAATTGATTATTCCTCGTAGCAAGCTGAGCGTTAATAAAAACAAAACTGCTAAAAAATAATACTATTGTATTAATCCATAGCAACCAAGGCTCTGGCATTTTTTGCCAATCAGGATAAACCATTCTATCTGAATAAGTTACGATAAATAAGCAAAAGAAAATAGTACTAACAAACATAATAAACCTAAGCCCAAGTTTTCCTTTACTCAAATCAATGGTGGCTCCATCATGCATATTATCAATCTTAATTTGATCAGCCTCCCAAGGTTTTTGAGTTAAAAGTTGAAATATACTTTCTTTTTTTTTCATGTTTTCTCTACTTTTGCGTCTGGTACTTCGCTTGGAGCAACATTTTGAGGAATAAAATCATCTTTAGCTCCTGGAACACTAAAATCATAAGCCCAACGATAAACTATAGGAAGTTCGGCACCAAAATTTCCATGTGTTGGCGGCACATCTGCAGTTTGCCACTCTAAAGAACAAGCCTCCCATGGATTTCTATTGGCTTTTTTTCCGAATTTAGCGCTTGTAATAATATTATATAAAAACACTATCTGCGTTAGTCCAACGGTTATAGCTGCTATTGTTATAAATTGATTTAATGAAACCGTTGAAGTTGTAATGAAAGGACTTTCATACATTTCATAGTATCTTCTTGGTACTCCAACAAAACCTAAATAATGCATAGGGAAATAGATAAGGTAAGAACCTAAGAATGTTACCCAAAAATGGAATTTACCCATTCCTTCATGCAAAAAACGACCAGTAATTAATGGAAACCAATGATAAATCGCCCCAAATACAACGAGAACAGGGGCAATACCCATTACCATATGAAAATGAGCTACAACGAAATAAGTATCAGATAAAGGAACGTCTACAATAACATTTCCTAAAAATAGACCCGTAATTCCACCGTTAACAAATGTTACAATAAATGCGAGAGCAAAAAGCATTGGAATGGTTAAGCGAATATTCCCTCTCCACAAAGTTATGACCCAATTATAGACCTTTAGTGCAGTTGGAACTGCAATAATAAGAGTTGTCGTTGCAAAGAAAAAGCCAAACCAAGGATTCATTCCTGAAACATACATATGATGCGCCCAAACAACAAAACTCAAAGCTCCAATAATAACAATTGCCCAAACCATCATGCGATAGCCAAAAATATTTTTTCTTGCATGAACAGAAATTAAATCAGAGACAATGCCAAAGGCTGGAAGTGCTACAATATAAACTTCTGGATGACCAAAAAACCAAAATAAGTGTTGGAATAAAATTGGACTTCCCCCGCTATGTTCCGATTGTTCTCCAAACTCAATAATAGCGGGCATAAAAAAACTGGTCCCAAGTAAGCTATCAAGAGTCATCATAATGCAAGAAACAATTAGAGCTGGAAAAGCAAATAAGGCTAAAACAGTTGCAGTAAAAATACCCCATACCGTAAGAGGCATACGCATTAATGTCATACCGCGGGTACGCGCTTGAAGAATAGTAATTACATAATTTAATCCACCCATAGTAAATCCTACGACAAATATTGATAATGAAATCAACATAAGGATAATTCCTAATCCATCACCACCAGGTGTTCCTGAAGTAATTGCTTGAGGGGGGTATAATGTCCAACCAGCACCTGTAGGACCTCCTGGAACAAAAAAACTTGAAACTAAAACTAGTACAGCTAAAAAATATACCCAAAAACTAACCATATTAACATATGGAAAAACCATATCTCTTGCCCCAACCATTAACGGTATGAGGTAATTTCCAAAACCACCAAGAAATAATGCTGTTAGGAGATATATAACCATAATCATGCCGTGCATAGTTACGAATTGATAGTATTCTGCTGGGCCTAAAAAAGGAACTAGTTCTGGAAAAGCAAGTTGCAATCGCATCATCCAAGATAAAACTAAAGCTACTAAACCAATTGAGGTAGCAACCAAGGCGTATTGTATACCAATAACTTTTGCATCCTGAGAAAAAATCCAACGAGTGATAAAACTTTTAGCATGATAAAGATCTTGTGGCGGGACTTCTAACGCCGGAATTGTATCATTTTTGCCAGTAGCAACATCTTCATAACTATCTGCACTCATTTATTTCTCTCCATTAATATTTAATGCTAGTTTGATGACATCGCCTTTACCAATACTAGCCATCATTTCTTCAAATGTAATTTGTTCGCTAAGCCATTCCTGATAATCAACTTCTTCATCAACTGAAACCCAGCCTCTCATAGCATAGTGACTTGTGCCACAATATTCGGCACAAAGAATTTCAAATTCACCAGTTCTAATAGGTGTAAACCAGTAATAAGTTATCATACCTGGGACCATATCCATCTTTGCTCTGAATTGAGGAACATAAAAATCATGTAAAACATCAATAGATCTTAGATTCACCTTAATTGGCTGATCTTTCAAGATATGTAAATCATCTCCTTCAACCAAAATATCATCTAACCCATTCGGATCGTCAAGATTGATTCCAAAAGTATTATCTTCGTCTATGTTGTTAAAATCTGTTAAACCTAAAATTCCATCTTCACCTGGCAATCTAAAGTTCCAATACCATTGCTGTGCCATTACTTCAATCTCAATGGCTTCTTCAGGAACATCAACATATTTATCCCAAACAATCAATCCTGGTGCAAGTAAGGCACAAACCCCAAGTGTAGTAAATATTGTAAGACCCCATTCAAGTTTTGAATTTTCTGGCTCGTAATCTGCTTTTTGATCTTCACGATATCTAAACTTCCAAACACAATAGGACATAAAAAGACAAACAGCGCAAAAGACAGTGCCTGTTACCCAGAAAGTTAAAATAATAGTATCGTCCATACCACCCCAGTTCGATGCTATTTCTGTCCACCACCAAGGAGTCCAAAAATGAAAAGCAATTGAACCAAATATTACTAGAGCTAAAGCTGCTGATACTGCTCTTTGGGGGTATTTTACTGCAACAATCATTCCGATTGCTGTTAATACTAATACTAACACTATTGTTAAGATCATTTTTTTTTACTTCTATACATTAAATATATAATTGGTATAGTCACTTTCTAGACTTTTTGTACTAAAAATATGCGACCGATAGTCTTACTGTAAAAAATCTATTTATATATTAATTAAGTTATAGATTTATAAATATATAAGTGAAAAATAATTTTAATTTAATAGGAGATTTCATGAAATACTTACTAATAATTTTTTTAAGTTTGTTTATTACTAATGTGTCCTTTGCAGAAGATACTACGGTTGAAATGCTAAATAAACTAGACAAACGCACAATGATATATAGCCAGGAAATTGTAAGGATTGATCCAGGTGATACTGTTTTTTGGAAAGCTATAAATACTGGGCATAATGTAGAATTTATTTCTAAAAACGGCGTGCCAGAAGGAGTAGAAAAATTTAAATCTAAAATTGGAAAAGACACTGAATTTACTTTTACCATACCTGGTATATATGCTTATTGGTGTGTTCCTCACAAAACTTTAGGCATGATTGGCTTTGTAATTGTTGGTGATGATTTATCAAATTTAGATGCAATTAAAAAAGTTAAATTTATTGGAAAATCTAAAAAAATTGCAAAAAAACTTTTAGTTGAAATTGAAGGTTAAAAATAATTACTATTGTGAACTATAAAAAAAATAAATTTATTATATTTTTTGTATTTAATATTATTTTGTTACTTTTTATTTTTCTTTTAATAGTACCTGTTTCGAAATTTTTAAGTAAAATTAATTTAGATGACAATGAGTTTGTAAAAAGTCAAAAAATTATTAATCCTGAAACTATCGAACCTAAAATTATTGATAGATCTATGAATATTGAGTTTGTAGCAAAGGTGGATAGCTTATTGGAATGGGAATTCAAAGCATTAGATAATAATATCAAGGTTAAAATCGGAGAGAATAAGATTATTAGTTATGAAGGAAAAAATTTATCTGACAGAACTATAACATCAACTGCCAATTTCTTTGCTTCTCCAGAAGCAATTCTGCCTTATTTAGTTAAAACTGAGTGCTTTTGTTTTATTGAACAAACTTTAAAACCTGGTGAGAGTAAAATATTCACTATGGTATTTTATCTAGATCCTTCTTTGGATTCTGACTGGTATTTTAACGATTTAAAAGAACTAGTATTCACATACGAGTTTTCAGAATATAAAAGTTAATATTAAATTATATTAATTTCTAGATGAATATTAAAAAAAAATTACTCAAAAATTTTATTGTACAAAATATATTGGGACTAATAGCATCAATATATATTTATATAGTAAAAACAACTTCACAAATTAAATATGAGAACAAATTAATACCAGAATCTTATTGGAAAAATAATAAACCTTTCATTTTAGCATTTTGGCATAATCAGTTAATGATGATAACTTTTTCTTGGAAAGCCGAAAAAAAGTTAAATATTCTTGCATCAGGTCATAGTGATGGCAGACTTGGTTCAATAATTGCAAAATATCTTAAATCTAATAATATTCAAACTTCTAATAAAGAAAAAAATATCACATTAAGGCCTATTTTTAAAATTCTTAAAAATAAAAATTCTATAGCAATAACACCAGATGGTCCAAGAGGACCCAAAGAAAATGTTTCCGAAGGAATAATTAAGATAGCTAAAACTGCACAAGTACCAATAATTCCAATTGGTTTTTGGTCTTCAAGAAACTTTCAATTAAATTCTTGGGATTCTTTTTTAATTACATTACCTTTTTCAAAATGCTCATTTACATGGAGTGACCCCATTGAAATTCCTAGAGACCTAAACGATGAGAAGATCTTGTATTTTCAGGATTTAATAAAAAATAGAATTAATGAATGCATTCAAAAGGCAAAAATTAATTGTCAATGATATATTTTTATCAATTTATAGGAATTCTACTAATTCCTATTATTAAACTTAATATTCTAAGAAGAATTAATAGCCAAAAAGAATCAAAGAGCCGCTATAAAGAAAGATATGGAATTCCATCTATAAAAAAACCTTCAAAAAAACTTATCTGGATCCATGCAGCAAGTATTGGTGAATTTAAGTCTTCTGACTTTTTAATTAATACTCTTCATAAGAAATATGCTGTTTTAATAACTACTACAACGGTTAGTGCAGCAGAATATGCTAAAAAAAATTATGGGGATAAGGTTATTCATCAATTCGCTCCTCTTGATATTAGTTTGTGGGTAAAAAAATTTATAAAATACTGGGACCCCGCTTTAATAATTTGGATAGAATCAGATATTTGGCCAACAACAATGCATTTAATAAAAAAAAATAGGATAAAAGCTCTACTAGTAAACATAAGGATGTCACCAACATCTTTCAATAGATGGAAAAAATTTGCATTTATTTATAAAGAAATTTTAGAATGTTTTTCTGAAATTTTTGCACAAAGTGAGCTAGATAAAAATCGAATTAAAACTCTTACTAAAAGAGAGATAAAATTTATTGGTAATTTAAAACTCTCATCTCTTAAAAAAATATCGTCAAAAAAACAAATTTCAAATTCAATAGAAAGTAAAAAATCTATAAATCTAATGATTGTGAGTACTCATAAAAAAGAAGAGTTCAAAATACTACCGATAATAAAAAAATTAACTAATCAATATTTAAATTTGAGTATTGTCATAGCACCTCGACATCCAGAAAGATCTGATGAAATTTTATCTATATGCAATTCACTTAAAATTCCATCACGCTTGGAAAAAGAAGATAATTGTAATAGTAGAGAAGTACTCGTAATTAATTCTTTTGGTAATCTTGAAAAGTATTTTGAAACTAGTGATATTGTATTTCTTGGAGGTTCATTAATTCCTAAAGGAGGGCATAATCCTATTGAACCTGCTTATTATAATTGTGCAATTATTACTGGTCCTTATGTCTTTAATTGGCAAAATATTTATGATGAAATGGTTTTAAATAATGCATGTTTAATGATTCATTCTATTGATGATCTAGAAAATAAAATAAGATATTTGATTAATAATTTAGAAAAAATGAATATAATGAAATTAAAATCATATGAATTTACTCAAAAACAATTTTTTGACACCCATGTGTTAATGGATTCTGTTAAAAAAAATTTAAAAGATCTTTCATGTTAAAAGCACCTAAGTTTTGGTATAAAAAAAAGGATACATATCTTTCCCGCAGTCTATATCCTTTATCACTGATATTTAGATTGGGTACTAAAATTAAAAACATAACTAGTACTTCAAAAAAATCACCTATCCCAATTATTTGTATTGGTAATATTGTTGTAGGTGGTGCTGGAAAAACTCCAGTATCATTAAAAATTGGAAAAATTCTTATACAAGCTGGATATAAACCTCATTTCATATCAAAAGGCTATGCTGGCTTAATTAAATCAAGTACTTTGGTTGAGCCATGGCATTCACCTATTTCGGTTGGAGATGAATCAATTTTATTATCAAAAATAGCCCCAACATGGATAGGACAAAATCGAATTAAATCAGCAAATCTTGCTAAAGAACATGATGCGAACTGCCTTATAATGGATGATGGATTTCAAAATCCTACAATTTTTAAAGATCTTTCAATTATTGTTATTAATACTTCACAAGAATTTGGAAACAAACAAGTAATGCCTGCCGGTCCCCTCAGGGAAAGTATAAAAAGAGGTCTGTCTAGAACTAATCTTATAATCGTTATAGGAAACATCACTGAAAATTTAAAAAAAACTATTCCAGATCATATTCCAATAATTTCTGCTAAATTTGAAATAAAAAAAGAAAATAAAATTTTTAAAAGACAAAAAATAACTGCATTTGCAGGCATAGCTTATCCAGAAAAATTTTTTACTTCATTAGTAGAACAAGGGGCTACAATAGTAAAAAAAGTAATATATCCAGATCATCATATTTATGATGAGAATGACTTATTAAATTTGGCCGAAACTGCAAACAAAACGCAATCTATTCTTGTTTCAACACAAAAAGATTTTGTTCGCATTCCAAAATCTTATCGATCTCTTGTTAATACACTTGACGGAGAAATTATATTTAATAATGAAGATTTAGTAGTTGAAATACTATCAAATGTGATTGAAAATCATCTAAATGATGAAAAATAAAATTAAAAATATTAGATATTTATTAGAATATTTCTTAGTTTATTTAATATATTTATTTTTATCTTTTTTGCCAATAAATGTTGTTTCATATATCGGTGGTTTAATATTTCGAATAATAGGTCCCTTAACCAAAACAAACACAATAGCTAAAAAGAATTATTTAAGAATATTTCCTCTTGCAAAACCATATGAAGTTAAAAAAGATTTAATAAAAAGCTGGGATAATGTAGGCAAAACCTTTTTTGAACTATTAATACTTCCAAAAATTACTTCGCCCAAAAAAAATAAAATTGAAATTGTTGGAGAAAATATATTAATGAATTTAAAAGAAAAAAATAAAAAATTAATTTTTTTTGGTATCCACCAATCTAATTGGGAAATAATAGTTCCCACTATTGATAGAATTGGTTTTAATATAGGGGCCATATACCGTCATATTAATAACCCCTATATAGATAAATTAATATTAGACAGAAGAAATAAAAGTATATCGTCAATAAAAAGTTTTTATACCCCTAAGGGTAGAAAAAGTGCCAAGGATATAATTGCAGGAATTAAAGACAACTCCTCCATGCTTGTAATTATAGATCAAAAAGATTCAGCTGGTGAAAATATTCCTTTTTTTGGGATTAATGTAAAAACACAAACTGGATTTTTAAAAATAGCCAAAAAAAATAAAATGAAAATTATTCCAGTTGAGAATACAAGAATAGGTACAAATAATTTTAAATTAAAATTTCATCCACCTTTAGATATTGGTGAAGATAATTTATCTAGTAATCAATTTATGGAAAAAATACATAACATTATTGAATCATGGATAAAAAAAAATCCTTCAAACTGGTTCATGCAACATAATCGTTTTAATTAAATTTTTTTTATTTTCAAATCAATTGATTTATCAAAAAATTGAATATTAATTTTATCATCAATTTGAATTAAATCTGATTTTTTTATTATTTTTTTCGATTTACGAACAATGCTATATCCTTTATTTAATGTTTTATAAAGTGAATTAGATTGAAGTAAGCGATCAAATTTATTCAATTCTTTTTTCTGATAAATTGTTTTATCAACAATTATTCGATTGAGGTTTTTTATAAAAATTTTCAAATGCTCTTTTTTATTGTTAACATTATCTTGAGGAGAACGTAATAATTTTGAAAAATGATCAAGCTGATTATAATTATTTTGAAATAGATTTTTAATTTCTTTAGATAAATCTAAAGAAATTAATCTAAATTTTTCTTTATATGATTCAATAATTAAATTAGGAGCTTTAAGAAATTTCGATAAATTTTTTATTTGTAAATGTATATTATGATATTTATTTTCAATAGCATAATTCAATCTTTGTGATGTAATATTAACATTTTGTTGTAATTCTGCTAACACAGGAACTGCTTTTTCAGCAGCAGCAGTTGGTGTTGATGCTCGTAAATCACTTACATAATCAATAATTGTTGTATCCGTTTCATGACCTATAGCTGAAATTATAGGTATTTTAGCATGATAGACAGCTAGGGCTAAACTTTTATCATTAAATGCCATTAGATCTTCGATACTGCCCCCTCCTCTTGCTATAATAATTAAATCTGGTTTTGAATTATAAGAATTATGATGGAATCCTTTTATTGCATCAATAATATTTTTTGCAGCATTGGTTCCCTGAACGGCAACGGGCCAGATATCAATACTGGTAGGAAAACGATCTTTTATACGATTAATAATATCATGAATGACAGATCCTGTAAGAGAAGTAATAACACCAATTTTTTTTGGAAAATAAGGAATTGCTTTTTTATGAGCTTCATCAAAAATTCCTTCGGCCTGCAATTGTTTTTTCCTATCATCAATTAATTTCAATAATGCTCCTTCTCCTGCTAATTCAATTTTATCAATATTAATAGAATAGGTTGAAATGCTTTTAGCATAAGTAGAAATCTTGCCTGTAACTATAACCTCCATCCCAACTTCGGGATTAATTTGTAAATAGTTTTTTTTTTGACTCCATATAGTTGCATTTAAAACTGATTCATTATCTTTTAATGTTAAATATAAATGTCCACTAGATGCATTTTTTAACTCAGATATTTCACCACGAATTCGAACATAATCGAAATTTTTTTCTACAACTTCTTTTAACAAAAAATTAAATTGTGAAACTTCATATTCAGGAATATTAATACCAATGTTCATTTAATTCTTTGCTGTTGAAAAAAATTTTTTAACAAAGAAGAGCATTCCTTTTCACTAATACCTCCATAAACCTCTGGAACAAAATAATTTTTATCATTATAGATTTTCATTATACTTTCTAGACTTCCTTTTTTTTCATCATAAGCTCCGAAATATACCCTACCAATATGTACTTCACTAATAGCAGCTGCGCACATTGCACATGGTTCAAGAGTTACAAATAGAGTAGTTTCATTTAAAAATTTATTTTTTCTTTTTATACAAGATTCATTAATTATAAGTATTTCTGCATGAAATATAGAATTATTAAGAGAATTGATAAGATTATGGGTAGAAGCAATTATCTCAGTAGTGTTATTATCCACCAAAACAGCGCCAATTGGAACTTCATTAATTAATAAAGCTTTATTAGCTTGATCTATTGCCTTATCCATAAAAAAATTAATATTCATAATGATAAATTTTAATAGTAAATTATAAGAATACATATACTTTTCAATGAAAAAACCAATTATTGGCATTACTCTAGATAACGAAGAGCCTGGAAATTATTCTAAATTTCCTTGGTATGCAATTCGTCAGAATTATTTGCATTCTATAGAACAACATGGAGGAATTCCTTTCCCAATTTTTCATTCAGATGGAGATATTAAAGATATTTTTTGCCTTATTGATGGCCTCATAATCACTGGAGGAAATTTTGATATTGATCCAAAAATTTATGGAGAGTTAACACAAGGAGCTCGTCAAATTAAAAATAATCGCACAAATTTAGAAATGAAAATTTGTAAAATGTCTCTAAATTCATCAAAACCTATCTTGGGAATTTGTGGAGGGGAACAATTGCTTAATGTTGTATGTGGGGGTAACTTAACGCAAGACATAAACAAAGAAAATATTTACGCCCTACAACATGAGCAATCAAATGCTCGAGATGAGACAAGCCATAAAGTAAATATTCAAAAAAATACAAAGATTTACAATATTATAAAAAAAAATTTAATCAAAGTTAATAGTGCACATCATCAAGCAGTTAAAAAAGTTGGTAAAAATTTGATAGCTAGTGGACATGCATCAGATGGAATAGTTGAATCTATAGAACATATTAAGCATAATTGGTGTATTGGTGTGCAATGGCATCCTGAATTTTTAATTACTAATGAAGATAATCTTTTAATAAAAGACTTTGTTAAAACATCTGGGAAAAGATGAGAATAGCAAAATATATTGCAAATGCTGGTGTGTGCTCAAGACGAGAAGCTGAAAAGTTGATCAAACAAAACAAAGTTTTTATAAATGAAAAATGTTGTGATCATCCTAGTCTTAAAGTCACGGAAAATGATAAAATTACTATAAACAAAAAAATTATAAAACTTAATACTGAAGTTCGTTTATGGAAGTTGTATAAGCCGGTTAAAACTATATGCACAAATAATGACCCTCGAAATCGCAAAAATATTTTTAGCTTAATTCCAAAAAACTTTCCTCGCATGATTAGTATAGGACGATTAGATTTTATGAGCGAAGGACTCTTACTTTTAACTAATAATGGAGATTTTGCTAGAAAGTATGAATTACCTTTATCGAATATCTTACGTGTTTACAGAGTCTGTATAAATGGCAATATTAATCCAACAGATCTTATGAATATTAATAAAGGAATCAGAATTAACAGCGCTGAATATAATAAAGTTAATGTTAAGTTAGAAAAATTCAAAACACCCTACACTTGGTTAATTTTTAAAATGAGAGAAGGGAAAAATAGGGAAATTCGTAATATTTGTAAATTTTTTATGTGGAATATTGTTAATCTTGTTCGTATACAATATGGCTCGATAAAACTTATTAAACAAAAACCAGGTGAAATAATTGAGGTTTTAAATTTTAATTCTAATTTATGATTAATATTATTGGGGGAAAATCTAAAGGAGCAAAGCTTCAAGTACCTAAGTACGATGTTAGACCTACTTCTGGAATAAAAAGAGAGGCAATTTTTTCTATCTTAGAAAGTCATGCATTAAAAAATGCTTATAATTTATATAAAAATAAATGTTTTATTGATTTATTCGCAGGTAGTGGTTCTCTGGGACTAGAGGCGATTTCAAGAGGTGCTGCATATAGTTATTTTTTTGAGATTAATAATGAAGTATCTGATATACTTAAGAATAATTGTAAAAAAATTTGTAAAGAAAATCAATTTGATATTTTTCTAAAGAATAGTTCTTATCTTGAACAAGAAAGAATTTTTTATCCAGTTTCAGTTATTTTTATTGATCCTCCATATAAATTAAATCCATTCTCTTATTTATTAAAAAAATTTTTAACAATTAATATTTTAAGCAAAAATACTTTAATTGTTATTGAAACTAACAAACAAACATCCATTAAATTAACAGAAGAATTTAAAATAATTGTAGAGAAGATTTATGGAAAAACAAAAATTATTTTTTTAAAAAAAAACTAAGACAAGTATTGTTTTGTTAATATTTTTCCTTGCTCAACTGCAGGCTGGTCAAATGCATTGATACCGAGATAATCACAAGTCATAACCGTTTCTATAATACTTAATGCCATTAATTTACCCAAAGAAAATTCATTAATTTTGGAAAGATTAATCTCTCTAAATGAAAAATTATTTTTTCTAAATAAGTCAATTGTTGCCTGTTGTTCTGCTTGCATTAAATCTCCCATAGTTTTATTTACTAAATAATTTACTCCAATATCTTTCATAGTCTTACTGTGCAATTTAAAGCCTTTATTTGAATGGTTAGTGGTAATAAAAGTAAAAAACTTATCTCTAGGACCGTCTAAATATAATTGCAATTGACTATGTTGATCTGTCGTTCCTACGGCATGGATAGCTGTAATTCCTTTGTCATTTTTACCAATACTTTCTGCCCATAACTGTAAATACCATTTACCAAAATTAAATAATGAATCGGAATATGTCATTATAATACTATTGGTAATTTTATTAGAATAATTAAAATATTTAAAGAATTGAGCTAATTTAAATAAATCATTTACATCTTTATCCTTTTTTAATGAATATGCTCCAGCATGAATTTTTTTTACATCAAGTCCAGCAATAATAGCAGGAACCATGCCAACATTTGAGAAAACAGAATATCGACCACCTATATTTCTTTCATGGCTAAGAAAATTACATTTATTAATCTTGGCAAATTGATTCAAAGGACTTGGTCTGTCTTCTGTTATGATCAAAGTATTTGAATAAAAACGTCCTAAGTTACTCTGTTGATCAAAAAGCTCAATTAAACCTGCTAATTGACTGAGAGTTTCTGGTGTAGAACCGGATTTTGAAATTATAATAAAACCAACATTTTTTAAATTAATTTTTTTAATTGAATTTTCAAATCCAATTGGATCAATATTATCATAAAAAAAAATATTTTTTTTTTCATTACCTTGTAAAATATTTATCAGTGCTTTTGCACCTAAATTTGACCCTCCTGTTCCAAAAACCATAAAATTTTCTTTTCCGATAATAAATTTTTCAGTCAATTCTATAGTAGTATTTAGTAACAAATCATTTTCTACAATATTGAGTGCAGGTAAAGAATTTATATTTACTAAAAACTTAGAGGCTAAATTATAATCATCATGAGGCACCTTAGTAAAATCTACATTGTTGTACTTAATATCTATATTTGTCATCTTTTTAAAAAAAGAAAAATCTTTTTTTCTTTTTCTTCTTAATTGTTTCTGTTTTAGTAGGAACTTCTCCTTCTGAAATTGATTCGCCTTTAAAATTTTTATTTCTTATACGTTCCGATTCTTTTATAGCATCTAAAACTTCAACCTCATCTTCCCAACTAGTTTGGAAAATATTATCTGTTTTAATTTCTTGTGAAAATTCTTGATCTATTTGCTCTCTGATTGATGATGGAACTTCTAAAGCATCAGCTTTAAATAAAATTTGATTCATAGTTGAAAGGTTATCCTCTGTTGAATTTTCATTTTTATCTAAACCAAATAGTATCTCTTGCGCTAAATCTTTTTCTATATCATCTATATTTTTTTTCTTTAACTGATCTGGCGGCAGAAGATTAAAATCAGGTGGTATAACTAATGGCGGATTCTCAACTACTCTAAATTCATCTATTGTCTTTCTTGTAACACCAGCACTTTTACGAACTTTTTCACAGGCAGTAAGCATTAAAAGAATCGTAAAAATGATAAAATAATTTAACTTCATACTATTTCAATACCTTCTTATTCAAATCTTTTAAAAATTGCAGCACTATTATAACTACCCCTATACTAATATAAATATCAGCAAAATTAAAGGCAGGCCAGTAAAAGTGATTATAATGTAAATATATAAAATCTATAACAAATCCATTGATAAATCGATCAACAATGTTTGATAATGCACCAGAAATTATTAATATAAATCCCCATTTTTCTAGCTCAAATTTTGTTTTCATCATCATGAAAAAAATAATAATGGTTATAATTATACTTACAATAATAAAAACCCAAGATGGTAAAGAATTAGAAAATAAACCAAAAGAAATACCAAAATTGTGAATATGGGTAAGATCAAAAAAAAATGCAAGAGATTTGAAAGTATTTAAATCAATCATATTGTAAATAATTTTTTTAGAAATAAGATCACATAATAATAAAAATATTAATATAACAATTTTGTTCACGGCAATAGATTATTGTATGGCATCTTTACAGCGATCACAAATCTCATCAGAATGATGCAATTCTTTGTATTTCCAGCAACGATTACATTTTTTACCTTTAGTCTTTTCTACTTCAACTTTAACACCATCCACATCGTCCATTGTAAAACCTAATTTCTGTTTATCAAAAGATAAAATTTCATAAGATGAAGTAATGGAAATTTCATCTAAACAAACATTATTTAAATTATTTTTTATTTCATCAGTTAAATAAACCTTAATATGTGCTTCTAGGCTTGAACCAATAATTTTTTCAGCACGTTTTTTTTCAAGAGCGCCTGTTATTACCCTTCTAATATTTTTAACTAAATTCCATTTTTTACTAAGATTTTGACTTTCATAAGAAGAATTCACCGGCAAAAAATCTTCAAGATGAATACTAGATGTATTTCCTCGCGCCTGCCATGCTTCTTCACATGTAAAGGATAAAGATGGAGCCAACCATCTCACTAAATGATCATAGATTAAATCCAGTAAAGTTCTTGCTGCACGACGTTTTACTGCTTGAATTGAATCACAATAAATTGTGTCTTTTCTAATATCAAAATAAAATGCAGATAAATCATTAGAACAAAAATTTAACAATGTTGTAAACATTAGATGAAAATTAAATGTACGCACACATTCTACAACTATTTGGTTAATTTCCCAAATTCGATGTAAAATATATTTTTCTAATTCTGGAAAGTTATCTTGTGATATTTTTTCTTTTTTCTCAAAACCATCAAGATTACCAATTAAATAGCGAAATGTATTTCTAATGCGCCGATAAGAATCTGTTTGTGATTTTAATATAGAATTATCAAGCTTCAAATCATCGTAATAGTCTGAAGCAACAACCCATAGGCGTAATATATCAACACCATATTGATCTAAAATTTTATCTGGAGAGATAACATTACCAAGTGACTTGGACATTTTTCTTCCTTTACCATCAACAACAAAGCCGTGAGTTAAAACACTTTCATAAGGAGCGCGTCCTCTTGTTCCTGTTGATTCTAATAATGATGAATGAAACCATCCACGATGTTGATCACTACCCTCTAAATACATAGAGGCAGGCCACTTTAAATCTTTTCGTTGCTCTAAACAAAAAGCGTGAGTAGATCCGCTGTCAAACCATACCTCAACTACATCTTTAATCTGATCATAATCATCCAATGAGTACTCATCGCCTAAAAATCTTTTAGGATCACTTGTAAACCATGTGTCACTACCTTCCTTCTCATAAATATCAGCAATACGATTAATAATCTTAATATCACGAAGAGGTTGACCATTTTTTTTATTTACAAAAAGTGGAAGGGGCACTCCCCAAACTCGTTGGCGTGATACACACCAGTCAGGCCGTGTTTCAATCATGGAGCGAAGACGCATCTTCCCTTGTGGAGGATAAAAAATTGTTTCGTCAATAGATTTTAAAGCTTTATTTCTCAAATCTCTCTTTTCCATTGAAATAAACCACTGGGGTGTGTTACGAAAAATCAAAGGTGCTTTTGAACGCCAGGAATGAGGGTAACTATGACGAAGCGTTCCTAAATAAAGAAGTTTATTAAATTCTTTTAACTTTTCAGCAATTTTTAAATCAACTTTGTATATATGCTCTCCTTCAAAACCAATGGCATATTGATTGTATTTTCCATCATCTTCAACGGTTTGAACTATATCTAATTTATGTTTAATTCCTAAATTATAATCATCAATTCCATGACCAGGAGCTATATGAACAATGCCAGTTCCTTGCTCAAGATTTACAAAATCTCCCTCAAGTGCAGGAACAATAAAAGTATAACCCATTGATTTAAAGGGATGATCGCACTCCGTTCCTTCTAAATCTTTACCAACAAATTTCTTTAATATCTTTTTTTTTATAATACCTATTTCTAATAAAACTTGTTGGTGTAGTTCTTCAGCAACAACAATCTTATCACCAACTTGAGCTAAACTTTTTTCATTAATTTCTTGAACTTCAATTAAGTTATAATTTAAATTCTTACCGTATGCTACTGCCCTATTACCAGGAATGGTCCAGGGAGTGGTTGTCCATATAACAATATCAGAATCTTTAAGTTCAGTAATTGAACTTTTAATTATTCTAAATTTTACATAAATTGTTTTCGAGGTATGATCTTCATATTCAACTTCAGCATCTGCTAAAGCTGTCTTCTCTACAACTGACCATAAAACAGGTCTTGCCCCTCTATATAAACTTTCATCTAATAAAAACTTTCCCAGCTCTCTAATTATTTGAGCTTCAGCTTGATTAGACATTGTAAGATAAGGATTATCCCAGTCACCCTCAACGCCTAAACGCCTAAATTCTTTTTTTTGAATTGCTATCCATTTTTCTGCAAATTCTCTGCATTCATTTCGAAACTGAACAATAGGTATATCATCTTTATTTTTTCCTTTTTTTCGATATTCCTCTTCAATTTTCCATTCAATAGGAAGTCCATGACAATCCCATCCAGGAACATAAATGGAATCTTTTCCTGCCATTTGTTGAGTTCTTACAATAACATCTTTTAATATCTTATTGAGAGCAGTTCCCATATGAATATGACCGTTTGCATACGGAGGGCCATCATGTAGAACAAATTTTTCTCTACCCTTAGATTTCTCTCTTAATTGTTTAAAAATATTTTGCTTATTCCATTGTTCTAAAATTTTAGGTTCTTTTAAAGGAAGATTAGCCCTCATTTCAAATGATGTTTTGGGAAGGAAAATTGTATCTTTATATTCCATTTATTTATTTACTTTGATGATAATTTTTAGCTACTTGGATATCTTTTTTGATTTGTTGAACCAACAAAGAAAAGCTATCGAATTTCTTTTCTCCCCTAATAAATGTAAGAAATTCAACAGTCAAATGCTTACCATAAATATCTTGATCAAAGTCAAAAAGATGAACCTCTAAAAGTAATTTTTTACCATCAATTGTTGGTCTTTCTCCAAAATTTGCAATTCCTTCAAATTTATTTTGATTTATTAATATATTAACAGCGTACACCCCCTTTAGTGGATATATTTGATCATGAGGTAATAGATTTGCTGTGGGAAAATTCATTTCTCTAGCTCTTTTATCTCCATGAACTACCTCTCCCTCCATTGTCCATGAACGGCCTAACATCATGTTAGCTTTTTCGATAATGCCTCCCTTGAGAGACTCTCTAATTGTAGATGATGAAAATACTTCATTCCTTGAACTATCTTTTATCGGATCAATGACCTCCAAATTAAAACCATGAATTGTTGCATACTCCTTAAGTAAAGCCGCATCTCCTTCTCTATTTTTTCCAAAATGAAAATCATATCCGACTACTAATTTTCTAACTTGTAACTGATGAACAATAATTTTTGTTATAAAATCATTTGGAGATAAATTAGCAATTGATTCATTAAATTTCAAAAAAAATAAATTATCTACTCCCAAATCACTTAAAAAATTTTGTTTTTGCTTCATTCCTATTATTTGATATCTATCAAGATCTCTTGAAAAAAATTGTCTTGGGTGGGGATCAAAACTTAAAATAGCAGAGAATTTATTTTGTTCAGCAGCATTATCTACTAAATTTTTAATAATTTGTTGGTGACCTAAATGTACACCATCAAAATTTCCAATGGCTAAATGAAATGATTTTTTTTCAACCTCAGTTTCTAAATTGATATAATGAACTTCCATTTACCTATTACCTAAATATTTAACTTCTAATTCTTTTATTAATTAACACTTACTCATTAATCATTATAATTTTTAAATACAAATATATAAAAATTTTATGAATATTTATTAAGTATATTTTCGAGTAATTCTTGATTGCCTGAGCGAGGTTGTGGA
>Ga0315339_1000298_pt1 | contig 71542 bp, 63 predicted proteins | sample ASW17metaG_FD_204514 | JGI IMG/M metagenome (GOLD analysis project Ga0315339, IMG submission 204514) | Ammonia-oxidizing marine archaeal communities from Pacific Ocean, United States - ASW #17 | ecosystem: Environmental > Aquatic > Marine > Oceanic | place: USA: California | collected 2016-12-05 | reverse complement strand
GCTGATCGAGCGTTGGCGAATGGAGTACAACACGCGACGGCCGCATAGTTCCTTGGGCTATCGGCCACCGACACCGGAGGCATTCGAGCCGTTTTCAGCGAGCTACGGGGCTCCGCCCCTGCGCCCGTCGAAAACGGCCCAGATCCTAACTTAAAAAGTGGTACAACTTGTGGGGACAGGTCACTTTGACAGTGATATCAGTTGGGACTACGCTAAAGTGGAGGGCTCCCTAAAGGGCGCGACCCTCGGCATCACCGCCTTTAGGGTAAAGCAAGTGATGCCTCATCCGGATGGTGGTTCCAGCCTCCCGTTGCTCAGAATCGACGTGCTCTCATCCGGTGAGACAGCGGATGCTTGCAACAGCGCCGGTGCAACTTTCGGTGCGGCGCTGCTCACGAAATAGATGATCAGATCGCTTTCCAGATCGCCTCCTTTCCTTCTGGCATGCGCGGTCGTGGTTATCTGGATCTGAAGTGTTCTCGACACGCATGTCTCCGCTAGCCCTCTCGCGCCTTTGCGAGAAACGCCTTTCCCCGAAACCCAGCCACAACCACTTCAATCTAATCCCCTCAATCACTTAGCCCCGCAAACCCTCAAAAAACTTGACATCGCATGATAGGTTCAAACCAAGGCCGGTAAGGACTGTTCACCGTAACGACTTTGCCCGTGCCTGGCCAGGACAGAGCAAGTTGCCATGCGCTCGTGAGGGATCCCCCGCGGACCCGACTCGCAGCGTCGATCGAGACAAGGGTGTATCGGGGGCGGTACGCCCAAAATGTCAAAATCGCGCCAAAAGTCGACCGCTCAACTTTCACCTTCGGCTCTGTTGAGGTGAAACCACTGGGGACGAACCAGCAGAGCCAAACTGAGGCGCCTCAGTTCTTTTCTTTCAACGATGAAATGGACAACGCACCCACCGAGCCCGGCCGAAAGGCCGATGCGCTGTCAACCACTCGATTACGAGCATGAGCAAAACCCACACCACACCCCGTAGCGCGGGCCTCCCGGCCGACAGGGCCGAAACTCCCCCAGCCCGATACAGCCCAGAGAAGCCAACGAACCCAAGCCCCAAAGGGGCGGCCAGAAAGTAGCCCACGGTGGAGCCGAAGGCGGAACCGTGGGTAAAACCCCAGAATGGTGTGAGCCCCAGAGGGGCGACAGGATGGCCGCACCCACAAACATGGGAATACCCCGCCAATCATCCCTTCCGCATCAACCCAGCCCCCCCCGAAACTTCCCCGGGTGACAAAACCTACCATTCTCTGGCATCGCGACCAAATCCGAGACTGAATTACCAATCTGCAATATCTCGACAAATCATTTATAATAAAAGACTTACGTGACAATTCGATGTGCAGGGTTCACCGTCCACCGTCATCGCCAACCCCAAGAACACAAACCGGCAGACCTACCTGACACAGCCCACCTGTGCCCGCTACACCTCTTTCCGGCGAGGACCAGAGGCCGCGAAGGTGTGTCGCCGTCCCTACTCTTCATCAGGGCCTGAAGACAACGGATAAAACAGCGGGCGAGGGAGTGACCAGTAGACACGGCCATCGGAGTCGAAAAGTTGGATGCTCCCTGCCCACGAGGAAACCTGGAGTGTTGTGTCCTCTCCCCGACTCATGGCGATCGGTGCATTGCGGTCTGGACTACCACCGATGAGGGCGAGTGTCCGCCCTTGCGGGTCAACAACGCGAAACTGTTTCGCCGTAATCTACTCCACAGGCTTGCCCTGGGCGAAAGCCAACCTTGGCAGAACCAAGCTCGACACCGCACCACCCAGGAAACCAAACAAAACTGCAACAACCAAGAACCGAAGATCGACGGACTTTTTCATAGAAGCCTCCCGGTTCTATGAACGTGAACAGGTAGCTCCCGGTTACAACAAGTTTTCTGGATGTCGCAGCAGGGGCGCGGTCCGCCGAACGCCTTAGCCGACGGCTTCTTCGATCAGCTTGCCGCCGTTGACGGTCGCCCGCTCGGCCCGCGCATTGTGTAGGTAGGTGAGGTCGAGGTGGTTGAGTCCAAGTTGGTGTAGGATCGTCGCGTGAATGTCGTGGACGTGGTAAGGCTTGTCCACGGCACGTAGTCCGATCTCATCCGTCGTGCCGATCGCCTGTCCCGGCTTGACGCCGCCGCCGGCCATCCAAATCGTGAAGCCCCACGGGTTGTGATCGCGGCCGATGCCTTTTTCGTTGAAAGGTGTCCGGCCGAACTCGCCGCCCCACACGACCAGCGTCTCGTCGAGCAATCCGCGCGCCTTGAGATCGGTCAAGAGTCCGGCGATTGGCTTGTCCGAAGCCTTACACCACTGGTCGTGGTTGCCTTCGATGTCCCGATGCGCGTCCCAGCCGCTGCCGCTGCCGCAATAGCACTCGACGAACCGCACGCCGCGCTCGACCAGCCGCCGCGCGAGCAGACAGTTCGAGCCGAACTGGGCCGTCTCCTCTTCGTTTATGCCGTAAAGCTGCTTCGTCGCTTCGGACTCACTCGCAACATCCACCGCTTCCGGCGCCGACGACTGCATCCGATACGCGAGTTCATACGACTCGATGCGTGCCTCGAGGTCCGTGTCCTCGGGACGGCTGCCGGCATGATGTCGATTGAGATCTTGGAGCAGATCCAGCTTGCGCCGCTGTTGCCGGTCGCCCATCGTCTCCGGCGGCGCCAGATCGAGAATCGGCGGACCGTCCTGCTGAAACAACGTCCCTTGATAGACCGCCGGTAGGAACCCCGAGCTCCAGGTCTTCGCCCCGCCCAGCACGCCCTTGTTGTCCGTGAGAATGACGAACGACGGCAAGTTCTCGTTCGCCGTCCCCAGACCGTACTTTACCCATGCGCCAAGCGACGGCCGCCCGGCGAGAATCGAGCCCGTATTCATCTGCGAGACCGACCCCACGTGATTCAACCCGTCCGCCCAACAAGAACGAACGACGGCAAGATCATCGGCGTGCTCAGCGATATGCGGGTACCAGTCCGACACCCACACCCCGCTCTCGCCATACCGCTTCCAAACCCGTTTCGTTGGGAGGATCGTGTTGTCGGACGTGCCCATTGCCGTCACCGGGCGTCCGAACGACTCCGGCATCGGCTGTCCGGCCAACGTGTCGAGCGCTGGTTTGTAGTCGAACAGATCGATGTGGCTTGGCCCACCCTCCATGAAGAGCCAGATCACCGACTTTGCTTTGGGTGCGTGGTGGGGTTCCTTCGCGGCTAACACGTTCGCGCCCGACGCCCGCGGCAAAGCACCGCCACCATCAAGCAGATGAGTCAGCGCCAGCGCCCCCAACCCGCTACCGGCCCGAGTCAGAAACCGCCGCCGCGATGCAAGCGAGCTTTGTTGCTGTCGTCGTTGGGGCATCGATCGAATCACCATTCGCGATCAGTAGCGGAACACAAACTCGTTCGCGTTCAGCAGTGTGTGGCAGAAGTCAACGAACGCCGCGGCCCGCGTCTCGCTCACGCCTTCCGGGATCACCGCCGGTAATGCCAGCGCCTTTCCGTCTTCCTGCCGCTCAGCGATCAGCCGTGTCTGCTCATCAAGGAACGTTAGAGCTTTGTCCTTCTCCCAGCCATCCGGTTCCCGCGAGAACGCCAGCGTGTAGGCGTCACTCACTCCGCCGTTCCAGTCGTCGCCGTTCTTCTCAAGAACCCGCCCGGCGAATCCCTTTGCCCATCCGAGGAACTGATCGTTGTTTAACATCGAGAGCGCTTGCGGGGCCGTCGTCGTCACGGTGCGCCGCGCACAGCTTTCATGGGTATCCGGCATGTCGAACGCCATCAGCATCGGGTAACGGGCATTGCGGCGAACGAAAACGTATACGCTGCGCCGTTGCGCTTCGACCGGGTTATCCGATACCTTCCAGCCACCCCGTGGCGTCGGAGCGCCCGCGGGTAGAGGCGGAAAAACGCTCGGCCCGCCCATCTTCTTTTCGAGCATTCCAGCCACGGCAAGCGAAGCGTCCCGGATCACCTCGCTCTCCAGCCTCTGTGGAGCGAAGCGCCAAAACAGCCGGTTCAGCGGATCAGCTTCATGCGCGTCGGCACGATGGACGGAGTTCTGTTGGTACGTCGCCGAGTTCATGATCAGCCGATGCACATGCTTCACACTCCAGCCGCTCTTGATGAACTCGTCCGTCAGCCAATCGAGTAGCTCAGGGTGCGTCGGCGACCCGCCCATCAGTCCGAAGTCGCTCGGCGTCGCTACGATGCCGCGTCCGAAGTGATAGTGCCAAATGCGGTTCACCATCACGCGGGTTGTCAATGGGTTCTTCGGATCGGCGAGCCAGTTCGCGAGCGCTGTGCGCCGGCCCGTCGAGTCAAGATTCGGCAGTTCGGGGATAGCGGCCGGTTCCGGATCCAGAATCGACAGAAAGCCCGGCGCGACCTCGTCACCCGGCGACTCATGAGAACCAACACCAAGGATGTGGGTGGGCGGCGCCTCGCTTCCGATGTCCCTTACGCCGGTCGCCTTCGGGGGCTCGCCGGGATGCAAGTGCTCGAACGTCTCCAGCTCGGCCCGCAGCCGTTCGTACTCTTCTTTCTGTGCGCCCTTCAGTTCCTTGGCCAGCCGTTTCTCCGTATAGATGAAACGCATTTCCCACTGATGCTTGCGGTAAATCTGCTTGTCGTACGCATCTTGCACCTCAACCGGTTCGCGCAGCATGACGCGGGTCTCCGGCGCTCGGCGCAGGATCTGGTGTTCCCACTGCTTCTGTTTCCCCGGTTGAAAAAGTTCCTCAATCCGCGCTCGAATATCTTTCGTCGCCTCTTCCCACGCGGTCAGCCGCGTATCGTATCCCCGACGCTCCTCGCTGCTCAGAAGAACGATGTCGTCGTCTTCCGCGGTGTTGGCGAAGAAGGCTTGCAGACGGTAGTAGTCCTTCTGAAGGATCGGATCGAACTTGTGGTCGTGGCACTTCGCACAGCCGTAGGTTAGCCCCAGAAAGGTAGCGCCGACGGTGTCGGTGATATCGTGCAAAATCTCTTGGCGGCGCTGCCGCAGATTGGCGGCATTCGATTCATCCGGGAAATTGCGATTGAATGCTGTCGCGATCAGCGCGTCGAAATCGTCGGGCCAAAGCTCATCGCCGGCGATCTGTTCCTTGATGAAGAGGTCGTACGGTTTGTCCTGGTTGAAGGCCTGGATGACGTAATCGCGATAGCGCCACGCATTGGGCCGCGTCTGATCGGCCTTGAATCCTTCGCTCTCGGCATAGCGGGCAAGGTCAAGCCAGTGGCGGCCCCAGCGTTCGCCATATTGCGGCGATGCCAGCAGCCCGTCAACGACACGGGCAAAGGCATCCGCACTGTCGTCTTGTGCAAATGCCGCCACGTCCTCAGGCGAGGGTGGCAGTCCGATCAGGTCGAAATGGGCGCGGCGAAGCAGTGTGATCTTGTCCGCCTGCTCGCCTGGCGCGATCTGTTTCTGCTCAAGCTCGTGGGCGATGAAGGCGTCGACAGAGTTGCGGAGCCAATCCTGCCGTGCTACTTTCGGGACCGCGGCCGCTCCACTTCCTGAAAAGCCCAGTACGAGCGCTGACGCGTTATGAACGGATCTTCGGTGCGCGGAGCAGTTGCTCCGATAACCGAAAACACCAAGCCGACTGCCAGAGTAGTAACTTTTCTGGGAACCATGCGAATTCCTCGCTTATGCGGTTTTGGGGGTCAAAGAGAGTAAACAGTGGCTCGCTACTACTATCTTATGCAGCCAGTCCGCTGTCAATGGTGGCCCGATTACAGCCGAGGCTACTTCTTAAGTTGGTAAACGGCGACGTCGGCGCGCAACGACCGCCACCAGCGGATGTGGTTGTCGTGGCGTAGAAAGTACGAACGCTCGATGGTCAGTTGCTCTTGCCGCACCGTCTCTTCAAAATCGAGCACCGTCAAAAAGTGGATATTCGGCGTACTGTGCCACTCGTAGGGAAGATGGTCAGCCTTCGGCGCCCTCCCGGTTCGCAGCAGCGACGCACGGACCGACCAGTGGCCGAAGTTCGGAAACGCCACAATCGCTCGCCGCCCGACCCGCACCATTTCGTGAAGGACGTTCAAGGGGTGATGAGTCTCCTGCAACGTTTGGCTCAGGATGATGTAGTCAAAACATTGCTCGGGATAATCAGCCAAACCCTGATCGATGTCGCCTTGGTATACCGACAGGCCGCGTGCGACGCACTTGCGCACTTTCTCGGGCGAGATCTCGACACCGCGCGCCTTGACGTTGCGCCGCTCCGCCAACCAGCCCAGTAGTTCGCCCTCTCCGCATCCGAGATCGAGCACGCTGGCGCCCTCTTCGACCATCTCGCCGATGATCGCGTAGTCCCGCCGCCCGAGAACATCGGGAACGATCGAACTCAATGTGGCCTGGGCCGTCGCCATTGCTGTTCATTATAGTGATCGCTGTCCGCACCTCTGCCGAACGACGCGAATCGAACGGCTCGGCGCCGGCGAAGCCGGCCGCTTGTCACCACGGACTGCTAAGCGCCGGATTGAGAGGCGGGAAGGGGCAGGCGCTTATACGTGTTTTCGAGGAAGCTCTTGATCAGCTCTGTCTGCTCCCTGACTTCGATCAGGAATGCGTCGTGACCGTAGTTCGATGGAAGTTCGACATAAGCAACATCAAGATTGCGGCTACGCAGTGCTCGAACAACTTCCTGTGACTGATAGCTCGGGTAGAGCCAATCCAAAGTAAAGCTCAGGACCAAGAAGCGCGTTTCGGCGCGTCCGAATGCTTCGCCCAACGACGAGAAGCCTCGCGTGACGTCGAATGAATCCATCGCTCGCGTGATCACGAGATACGAGTTCGCATCGAAGCGGCTCACAAACTGGCCGCCGCGGTAGCGCAGGTAGCTCTCCACTTCGAACATACCGCTGGAGTCGGGCTCGGGCTCTCGACGACGACGCCCGAACTTCTCGCGCATCGAGTCGTCGCTCATGTAGGTGATATGGCCGACCATGCGGGCCACCGCTAGTCCACGCGCGGGGCCGACACCCTCGTAGTAGTCGCCGTTATTCCAGTCCGGGTCAGCCATGATCGCTTGGCGGCCCACTTCGTTGAAGGCGATCTGTTGCGCCGAATGGCGGTGCGTGCCGGCAATCGGAATTGCTGACGCGATCTCGTCCGGATAGTCAGCGACCCACTGCAGCGCCTGCATCGCTCCCATCGAACCGCCGGCCACCGACAAGACTCTCTCGATACCCAAAGAATCCATGAGCTTCTTCTGCAGCCTGACCATGTCGGCGATCGTCACATAGGGAAACGAAGAACCGTAAGGCCGTCCCGTATCGGGACGAATCGAAGACGGGCCGGTCGTACCTCGACATCCGCCGAGGCAGTTAGTGCAGATCACGAAATACTTGTTCGTGTCGAAAGCCTTGCCGGGACCGATCATGTTGTCCCACCAGCCGGGCTTACCATCTTCGTCGCTGATGCCGGCGGCATGAGCGTCGCCCGAGAAGGCGTGCTGAACGAGCACCGCGTTCGACTTGTCGTCGTCGAGTGTGCCGTACGTTTCGTAGGCGACTTCCGCCGCGCGCAATATTTCGCCGCAGTCGAGCGGTAGCTCATCGAATTGAGCAATCTGCGTTCGAACGATCATGTCTTGGCGGGGAGATTGAAACGAGCCCGGATGTCTGTATGATAACGCCGTCCGGGCATTACTGAGGAGTCTCGATGCGGCTATTGAAGCTCCAAAAAAAGACGGCAGCCCTTTCGGGCTGCCTCCTCTTCGAACGGACCGTACTGAACCGCGGCACCGGTCTGTCACGAGTTCAAGCTGCCAAAGCAACTTGCGAAAAGTCGATCGCGCTTGGTGCGCGTTGAGTGGCTACTACTTCTTCTTCTTGGCCGCCTTCTTCTTCGTAGCTTTCTTGGCTGCCTTCTTCTTGGTGGCCTTCTTGGCTACCTTCTTCTTCGTAGCTTTCTTGGCTACTTTCTTCTTGGTGGCCTTCTTGACTACCTTCTTCTTGGTGGCCTTCTTGGCTACCTTCTTCTTGGTGGCCTTCTTGGCTACCTTCTTCTTGGTGGCCTTCTTGGCTACCTTCTTCTTGGTGGCCTTCTTGGCTACCTTCTTCTTGGTGGCCTTCTTCACCACTTTCTTTTTTGTAGCCTTCTTGGCGACTTTCTTCTTCGTCGCCTTCTTGGCTGCCTTCTTCGCCATAGCGATTCACCTCGTTCTCAAAAAAGTCAACAGCGAGGGCTTTCCCTCTGCCAGTTGCATGGATGAACAACGTTGCGTCGCGAAGCGGTCTACTACATTGTTCATCTCCAATGTTTTAACATGACTCAACGTTTTCTCCAAATGTTTTCTGCTCTCTTTGGTTTGGTGTGCGGCCTTCGGCGCGCGTGTCCGAAGGCGTTCTAGCCGGCATGCCGCCGTGTTCTCAACGCCGCATGCTCTCCGCTCGTCGGGCCACTAGAACTCTCTAGGCCCTTAAATACAGCACTGTGAGTCGTTTTCTTACGGGGCACCTAAAAGAAGATGAAAATATCCTATTTCAGTTGTTAGCGACGGCAGCGACGCAGATGAGCGTGGACGCGATCAGGAACAACGGGCAAACAAATCCAACAAAGAGAAGGTTAGCGGCGCGCTGTCGGCGCATGGCCAGCCGGTGTGCGCGGTGCGATCACACTGCTCGCGCCGTTCTTCAACGGTGGTATTGATCCGTTGCGGGCACCGAGTTGCACGGTTGCGAGGTAGCTCCAGTCGTCACATTTTGCTTCCTGAACGAAGGTGCAAACGCTGAGCGCGAACGTCGATGCAGGACCGATCTTTTGCCATGCGTCTCGCGCTTTCCGGAGGCAATCTTGGAGTTGCTCGGGTGCAACATCTTGGGCCAAGGTGATGTGCGGTTCGTACTCGAACTTCTCCGCGTGCCGAAGCGGTCCGCGATTGAGTTCGTCATGCAGGCTGCGCAACTGCTCCCGACCTGAGTCGACTGACAGCTTGACTACTTCGCTCGCCTCGAACAAACTCACCGTGCCGGCGCGCACGTCGAACGGCTTGGTGTCGTGCAATACGTTTTCGCAGTGAGCGATCGCCTCCTCGACTCCACAGGCCAGTGGCCGCGGAGGAAGCAACGTGACGTGTGCCCGGTGCGTACAGTCCGGTGTGAACCCGCGGCGTAGGTTGTCCACGAAGTCCGCCAGGGGTCCCCGCAGGTAGGCGACGAGCGCGTAAGAGTTCAGTGTTGGCATGCCTGATTAGCGGCGGCCAGGGGCGCGGCCTATCATCTCTTCACTCAATTAGACGCGATTTGCGGGCGGCTCGATTCACCCAGGGAAAGCTTTTTGTATCACCTTGATTCGGCGCCGGCCGGTACTGCCAGCGCTGCTTCGGGCTCGGTGGCGTCCGTCACGGTTTCGGCGGACTGCCACGCCGCCTCGTCGAAACCCCAGTGATTGAGGACAAGCAAACTCGACGCCTCTGATTCGAGAACATCTCCCACGCCGAGCACGCGTCCGCCGGGTTGCTCTTCGGATTCCTCCTGTAGTTGCTTCCAGACGGCGTACGGACCGGGCGCCTCGATCTCGCCTACCTGTTCGTAGTCGCGGTCCCGCAGGCCGTAAGATTTCGGCTTCGGCGGCGATTCTCTGAACTTCTCAACGTGGGAGTCGTGCAGATAGAAGAGCGTATAGCGAGGCATGCGGACAGCTACTGTCTCAAGATTATCATGGCCGGCGCAGTCGAGGCACGGTCAACGGATCGATTCTTCTTCCAGCGTGACTTTCACCCTGTGTCTCCCAGCGGAACTCGTAGGCCTGGACCGACAGCAGGCCCGCCGTGAAATAGAAGCCCGCTACGAAGAGCGTGACGAAGGGCAGCGTCGTCCAATTGCCGATGCCCGCCAGATAGATGGTGCAACATGCGAAGTACGTGCCGGCCGCGAAATTCGCAAGCGGCAACCAGCCACTCGACCGTTGGTATCGCAACCGCGCTTGCCGCGCGCGTCGGCGGTCGGTCGTGTACTTGGCCGTGCGTTGAAACGGCGACGGCATGCCCAACAACCCTTCGAGGCCCGCGCGTGTGTTCGTGATCGTTAATCCGATCCCGGTGGCGACCAGTGCGGGGATCAATACCAGTTTCCATCGCCAACTCGACGGGAATAGCTCCTTCTGCGCGAGGAGGTAGAACGTCGAGAGCGAACTGAATGTGCCGAGTAACAACGGGATATCGACCCATAGAAACGCTACATGACCGTGATAGAAGCGCACGACGGCTGAAGGCAACAACAGCAACGACAGCAGCACCATCAACGGATACGACACGTTTGATGTGAGGTGAAAGAACCCCTCCAGCTTGACCGCCCCCGGCAGATCGGAGGTGAGCAAGGCCGGTAGCGTTTCCCTGCCTGTCTGGATCAAACCCTTCGCCCAGCGAGCCTGCTGCACTTGGAATGCTGTGAGATCCGTCGGCAGCTCCGACGGCACTTCGACATCGGGAAGATAAACGTACCGCCAGCCCCGCATCTGAGCCCGATAGCTAAGGTCGGTGTCTTCGGTCAGCGTGTCGTGCTGCCAGCCACCGGCGTCTTCAATCATCGTGCGTCGCAGTACACCCGCTGTTCCGTTGAAGTTTAAGAACCGCCCCGAGCGCGCGCGTGCTCCAAGCTCGAAGACGAAATGCCCGTCGAGCAACATGGCTTGGATCCTAGTGAGGACGGAGTGATCCCGGTTGCGAAATGTCCAGCGGGCCTGGACCACGCCGACGTTCGTTGTGGTGGCGGTTGCGGCGGCGCTATCGGACCGTTGGACGTGGGCCTTCGGGTCGTTGACGCTGGCGGTTCTCTTCCCGTTCTTTTTGCTTCGACGCGAAGAGGGCCGTTGGGTGTTTCGTTGGAGACAAACCCTCGTGGCTGTGCCGATTCTCGTCGTGGTCGCCGGACCTTACTGGGGCAGCCTCGGGGGGGGGGTGCAAGAACTGCTCGAAGGGTTTCTGGGAGGCTGGCGAAATAACGACAGTCTCTACGGCATCATCTACGAGCGTGCCAATGAAGACCCGGACCTCGGTACGGAACGAGTCACCTACTACCTGGGCGCTGCATTGACCGGTCTTTGGTTTCTGCGCCGGCCGTTGCTCGAATCCGTCAAGTGGGCGATCGTGGTGCTACTGTTCTTCTCCGCGAACTGCTTTCCTTGGTACCTGAGTTGGTTTCTTCCGTTTCTTGCGGTGAGTCCCAACGCGGCGTTGCTGCTTTGGACCGCGTTGGTGGGGCTCGCCTATCACGTTTTGATCGGCTACGAAGTGCTGGGCGTGTGGGAGTACTCCGATGCGTTTCGGGAACTGGAGTACCTGCCGGTCTACGGACTCCTGCTCACGTCAGGGGCGACTCGGTTCGTGCTCCAGTGGCACGCGAACCGGCGGGAAGCCTCGACGGAACCGCCCTAGAATCGGCCTTTGTCTTGCTGAAGGACGCCGGCCAGATAGATCGCCGTCCATTCGAATTCCTGCTCCCGGTTGCGGCTCGGACCGCGCCGCATCACTTTTACGGCCACGTCGTCGCCAGGCTTTAAACCGTCCTGGATACCGCGAACGTCATCGATTGAAGCGACCGCCTCGCGGTTGATCATGACGATGATGTCCTCGGGCATAACGCCGATATCGTCCGCGAAGGAGGCGGGTTCGACGGCCGTCACCAGGACTCCATCCGTCTCTTCAAAGCCAAGCTGCTCGCGCTGCGAGCGAGTCAGGTTCGACACCTCGATCCCAAACATGACCTCGGTCCCCTCAATGCGCTCTTCCTTTTCATCGGGGGCGTAGCCTAGTTCACTGCGGAAGAGCACCGAGCGATCGGCGATCTTGACGTTGAGCGATTCTCGCTCTCCGTCGCGAATTACGACAATCGGTACCGTTGACTCGACCTCTTGCCCCGCGACAACGCTGATGAGTTCGTCTCCGCTCTTAATGGGCTTGCCGGCGATCTCGACGATAACGTCTTCCACCAGCATGCCGGCGTCTTCGGCTGGACCGCCTTCCCTCACATTGGTGACTAAGACGCCACCGTCGTTGGCGCCGAACGAGCGGAGCAAAGCGGGCGGTTGGGCCTTGCGGAAGCTGATGCCGATGGAGCCTCGCCGCACCTTACCGTGCTTGATGATCTGGTTGTAGACGTTGACGGCGACCTTCGAGGGCATTGCGAACCCCAGCCCTTCCGAGCCGCCGCTACGCGAGACGATCGCCGTGTTTACGCCGATCAACTGGCCGCGGATATTGAGTAGCGGACCGCCGCTGTTGCCGGGGTTAATCGCGGCATCGGTCTGCAGGAAGCGTTGAAACGTACCTTTCACACTGGCGTCAACCTCGCGTGCTTTGGCACTGATGATGCCCACTGTTACCGTTTCCTTGAATCCAAATGGCGAACCAACGGCGATGGCCCAGTCCCCGACCTGTACCGCGTCCGAATTACCCATGGGGATGGTCTTCAGCTCTTCCGCGACGTCGATCTTGATCACCGCGAGGTCGGTCTCGGGATCGAATCCGATCAACTTTGCATCGCGAAGTTCTTCGTCGTCGCCGTTGTTGAAGAGCCGGACTCGAATGCGGTCCGCTTTGTCGACGACATGATGGTTGGTGATGATGTAGCCGTTCGGGTCGACGATGACGCCGGATCCTTCACCCGGACTGCGGCGGCGGCGCGGTGACCCTCTGTTTCCGAACGGATCGGGGATACCGAAGAAGCGCTTGAACATGTCCTCGGAAGAGCCTTCCGGCTCGGAGGAACCAGCTTTCTTCTGTTGCGGAAGCGTTTCGACACGGATGTGAACGACTGCTGAACGGGCTTGCTTGGCAATGCGAGTGAACTCGTTTTCGAGAGGCTCGGCTTGCGGAATGACGAGCGGCTTGGCGTCGGGCGCGACCGCTTCTTCGGGCGCCGCGTTGACGTCGCGTGATGCGAGCGTCCCGATGACGACTCCGATCGCCAGAGTGAAGAGCAACAGCGTCAGCGACAGCAGCTTGCGCCGCATGAGCCGGCTTCCAAATCCCGTTTCCGCGGTACGGTCCATCATTTCACCTCTTCGACGAAGGGGGCTGTGTCGTTGGACGCGCCCCTTAGTCGCTCGGGTACACACTTCCCCTACGGATTATAGCGACTGGCCGACTCCAAACTGTGGCGGTAATGGGGTGGGTTTTCCGCGGGCTGCGTCCGCGGACGCGCACATTTACATGTGCCGGCCCGTTCTTAGTGTGTACCTGGTGTCAAGGGTTGGTGGTTGGAGAGCTACGAAGTTGGTCAGCGCACCCTAACGGGCGCGGCTCTGAGTTTGGTTGGGTGCGGATTGAGTGGGCCGATGGTTTCCGCAGGCTGCGCCCGCGGGCAGCCGGGTTGACACCCGCCGCCCCGTTACTGTCGGATGCAGGTTGGGTGTACGGCGGATGGGAGTGGCAGAGTTTGGCGGGTTTTGGCAGGTGGGGGGGGGTATTTGGCGGTCTCCTGGTGGCCTTGATGGCCGGGATTGCTTGGGTTGACGCGGTGGAAACCGGCGATGGGATCGGAGTGGGAGACGCCCGACTCTCCCGAAGTGATTGATTCTAATATTGCTTGGATCGACTGGGTCTGTTCGTGCCGTTCGAGTTCGGCCGTGATGTCGATCGATGGATTGGGGACACCAGTAGTGTTTGTTGGTTGCGAGCGCCGTTGTGGGTGACGCTCTTCGTAGGGGCTTGCGACGAAGAAGGTTTCGGCTCTTGTTTTGCGGAGGTCGCGGAGTTCCTTGGTGAGGCGGTGGAAACGGCGTGAGAGTTGTCCTTCGTAGCGGCTGAGGATGGCCAGGCTGCTGAGTGGTCCGCGGTCGGTGAAGGCGTCGCCTAGGACTTGATGTTGATCTTTGCCGGCGTTGCGTTCCCGGGTTGCGGCCGTGTCGATGAAGTAGGAGTCGATGGCGGCCTCGATGCGCGTGAGGCGTTTGAGACGCCAGGAGGTGTCGGCGATTTGTTCGAGTTTGCGTTGGTAGTGGGTGGGGTCTTCGCCGTGGATGACGGGGTGCTTGGATCGGAAGCCGTGTTTGACGGCGTTTTGGGAAGTGCGTTGTTTGCCTTCGTCGGTTCGGGGGCCGGTGGAGTGCTGGGCGTTTTGTTTGTTGGCTCGTTTTTGTGCTTGTGATGACATGGTGATGCTCCTTGCGGGCGGTTTGCGCCCTGTGTGGAAAAGCCGCGGATCTCAAAAGCGAGATCCGCGCCACGGCTGTTCCGCGGCTGCAATAGAAATGGCCGAAGCTGCTTAGGTTCTTGCTCGGGTGGGCGAGCCGGTGCATCGGATGACAGTCAGCCTTTTTTCGCTGAGATGCGGCAGTGCTTCGGAGGCCGCACAACAAAAAAAGGTGACAGTCACCGAGAGCGGTGTTGTCACCTGAGAGAGAACCGGCGCAGGTTCGGCCGGGTTGAGAGGTTGTCCGCGCCTGAGGGTGCGGGCCGGCACATTCACATGTGCCACTCTGTTCTTAGTTTGTAACCGGTGTCAAGGGTTGGGGCTCTTGGGGTGGGTCAACGCACCCTGACGGGCGCGGCTCTGAGTTTGGTTGGGTGCGGATTGAGTGGGACGATGGTTTCCGCAGGCTGCGCCCGTGGGCCGCCGGGTTGACACCAGCCGCTCTGTTGCTTCTGGCGGTGTCAGTTTGGATTGGAGAGTAGTAGGGTTAGGGCTAGGAGGATCCGCCGCAGGCCTAGTTCGCGGCCCTCGGGGTGATACCACTCGCCGGGCGAATGCGCGCCGCCGCCCCGTCCGCCGGCCCCCATCGCGACGGCGGGGCGCCCTAATGCCAACGGCACGTTGGCGTCTGTCGAGGCACAGTCCAGCCGGGAGTTAATGCCTAAGTAGGTATCCACGCCGCGCACGCATCGCAGCACGGGGTTATACTCTTGGAACCCAGCGGCCGGCCGATGACCGATCTCGCGGATCTTGTAGTTGGCCAGCCGTTCGGTGGCGATCCGGTTCTCCGCTTCTACTCCGTAGCGCACGCCATCTTCCATTGCCTTCACGACGGTATTCATCGCTTCGTTACTGCGCGAGCGGATGTCTACCTTGGCGCGGGCGACGGGTGCGATGGAGTTCACACCGGATCCGCCCTCGATCACGCCGACATTCAATGTTGTCCGCGGGGATGTCGGCAAGGCCAGTTCGGCGAGAAAAGCGACCGTTCGCCCCAACGCATGCACGGGATTGGCCCGCCCGTAGTCGTTCCAGCTATGGCCGCCGGCGCCTTCGATGGTAATCTCGAAGCGGCGGCTTCCCAGGGCTTCCGCCGTGATGTGACCGGTGGCAGCTCCATCGAGGACGAGATATGAATCGACGAGTGATGCGTATTTTGAGTGCCGGCAGAAATACTTCATGCCTTGCAGATTGCCTTCGCCCTCTTCGGCAACGTTCGCAACGAGCAGCGCGTTGAAACGGGGCTTGGCCACGGGCGATCCGTCTTTCAGAACCCGGCCCAGAGCGATCAGGGCAGCCAGGCCAGGGCCGTTGTCGGTGACGCCGGGTCCATCGAAGGTTCCGTCCGGTCGAACGGAGATCCCTTCCGGGCCGCGTGGCGCCAGCACCGTATCCATATGGGCGCTCACGGCGACGAAGGGTAGGTTTTCCTGAAACTTGATGGGCAAGACCACGTTGCCGGCCTCGTCGATCGTCGCCCGATGCCCCAGGCTACGGAATAGCGTGCGCAAGAACTCGGCGCGAGCTTGTTCGCGAAACGTGGGCGCCGCCACGCGGCAAACGTTGAGATGCTGTTCGTTGATCCACTCGCGTTCCTTACGAAAGAACGCAAGTCTTTGCTTGAGGTTGGGCGTCTCAATGAGTCTCTTTAGACCTCCCATCAACTGCTTCGATACCTCGCCATCAGCGCGCGAGGAAAGGATGTCGGGGCGGTCCGGCATGCGGCCCTCAGTCTAACAAAGCATCCTCAAAATCTCTGCTGCTCTCGGCCCGCGAGTTCGGGGTGGGGAAGCGATCTGGCAGCCCTTCCTGGTCCGCGGGCACGGCATTCCGTGCCCCTACAAGTTTTCGGCCCATGGGGCGGGACGGATTCTATGTGCAAGGCCATTTGACGCCGCCCGGAGCGGGTTGATAGTTTGGGGGTCGCGCCATCGAAGCGCATCTCTAACCACAGAATCAACAAGGAAAATCAACTATGTCAGAGGAACGGACGACAACACTGAAAGGCTCGCCGATGGCCCTCATCGGACCAGAACTCAAGGTCGGTGATGCGGCGCCGGAATTTTCGGTCGCCGGCAACGACTTGAGCGAAGTGACACTCGAATCCACGGGCGGAGGAACCCGCGTCTTTCTCGCGGTTCCGTCTCTAGACACGCCTGTCTGTGACGCGGAAGTACGCAGATTCAACGAAGAGGCGGCGAGCCTGGGCGATGTGAAGATCTATACCGTCAGTTGCGACCTGCCGTTTGCCCAGAAGCGCTGGTGCGGAGCCGCGGGCGTCGAGAAGGTCATCTCGGTTTCTGACTACAAGACCGGGTTGTTCGGCGAAGCGTGGGGTGTTATGATCGAGCCGCTGCGCATTCATTCACGTGCTGTTTTTGTCGTCAATGGTGATAACAAGATCACTTACGCCGAGTATGTACCCGAGGTCGCCGATGCCCCCAATTTTGACGCGGCGCTTGCCGCCGCCAAGGCAGCCGCCTAGGTTCCCATGCCACGAGGCATACCCGCCGGCGCATGCCGCGGGTGGCCTCGTTGGCGCTTTTAAGTACGATCTCTCCCTGGATACCCCCGTCCTTTCGCCGATAAGATGGCGGTGTTAGCCCGGCAACCGATCGGCTGACCGGCTCAGTCTGCTCCTATGTCAATTCGTCTTCTTGCTTTGATGACCGCTATGTTTGTGTCGGTCGTGTCCCTGCAGGCGCAAACAGCCACGGCTTCGTTGCGGGGGCGAGTTACCGACCCCCCTGGAGGCGTTCTCGCCCAGGCGCTGGTAACGATCACGCAGACCGAAACCGGCCGCACGCGGGCCATCCTCACGAATCGCTGAGGCTTTTACGCGGCTCCCGCGTTGATCGCGGGCTCCTACCGGCTCGAAGTCGAGGTGGATGGGTTCAAGAAACTGCGGGAAGAGGGTATCCAACTTGTCGTCGGCGAAAATGCGCAGCACGATGTAGAGCTAACCGTCGGCGATGTCTCCGACGGAATTACGGTGACAGCGCCTCTTGGGGTGTTGGAGGCTGAGTCGACGGCTCACAGCACGATCATCCCCAATAACTACGTCGTTAATCGGCCCCTTAACGGACGAAACTTTATCGACTTGGCGTTGTTGGCGCCGGGCGTCGTCCCGAGCGCGGAAGGTTCGGCGGGGTCGGCGCGCGGCCGCTTTGCCTTTCAGTCCAACGGCGGACGCGAGGATGCCAACTCGTATCTCTTTGATGGTGTGTACGCCATCGATCCGGTGTTGAATAGCATTTCACTCAGTCCGTCGGTTGATGCGATCCAGGAATTCCGTATTCAGACGAGCAACGCCGATGCCGGTTTTGGGCGGCAGAGTGGCGGCCAGGTGGCCGTGTTGCTAAAGCGAGGCGGAAACGACCTCCACGGTTCGCTTTATGAGTTCTTCCGCAACGACGTTTTGGACGCTGGCAATTTCTTCACTGACCCCGGCCAGCCGACACCGAAACTTCGCCGCAACCAGTTCGGCGTCTCCTCAGGCGGACCGCTTCGCAAGAACCGCAGCTTCTTCTTCGCCGACTACGAAGGACTTCGTGAACGCCGCGTCATCACGCGAACGACCAATGTCCCAACAGCCGCCGAGAGGATGGGCGGTTTCTCGCAGAGCGCCTTGCCGTCACCGATCGACTTCACGACGGGCCAGCCTTACCCCAACGCGCAGTTGCCCTTTGTACATCCAGTGGGTGCTAACATCGCGAATCTCTATCCGCTGCCTAACCGCAATGTGGCCGGACAGAACTATGTGGGCACGCCCACCCAGAGTAACCGCAACGACCGCTTCGATGTACGATTCGACCAAGCGATCGGCAAGAGCGGCAACCTGTCGGGCCGCTACAGTTTCTCTGACCGGGATCTGTTCGAGCCTTTCGCCTCGGCGTCATTCTCTTCGGTGCCCGGTTTCGGCAACCACGTCCCTGAGCGGGCCCAGAACGCGATGATCGGCGAAACGCATTCGCTCGGCTCGTCGTGGATCAATGAGTTTCGCTTTGGCTACAACCGGGTCGGGAGGGGCACGTTCCACGAGAACCTGGGGCGTAACCTTAACGAGGAAGTTGGAATGCCGAGTTTCGCGACACAACCCCGCAACTTCGGCCTGAGCTTCATCAACGTGACAGGCTTCTCGTCACTGGGCGATGAATTCAACAATCCGCAAGACAGCACCGTCGACAGCTATCAGATCTTCGACACGGTGAGCCACACCCGCGGCAATCACCTTTTGCAGTTTGGGTTTGAGCATCGCTGGATCGGCCAGGATGCGTTTCGTGACGTGCAGGCGCGCGGCTTGATCAACTTCACCAATTTTGCGTTTACACAGAATGCGCTGGCTGATCTGCTGCTGGGGCTGCCGACGCTCACCGGCGGCGCGGTCTCCGACAATCCCCAAGCGTTGCGCACCGGAACATCGAGTGGATTCGCTCACGATAGTTGGCGTGTGCGGCCGGACCTGACGATCAACCTCGGCTTGCGCTACGAGTTCAACACGCCGGCGCGAGACGCCAACGACGCTGCCACGGTGTTTGACGGCGCTTCGCAGTCGATTGTCCGCGTGGGTGAGAATGGTGTTCCGCGCCGGCTATGGGCTGCACTATAATTTCGCGCCGCTCGCCCCGGGGCAAGGCATCTACTTCAATCCTCCGTTATTCAACCTGCAACTGTTTTTCCCGAACCAGCAGAACATCATCACGATCGACAATCCGTGGCCGGGTGAGTTGCAGGCGCCGGTTCCGCCCAGTGCTTTCACGTACGACCGCAACTTGCGCACTGGATACACGCAGCAATGGAGTACGACCGTCGAGACCGACTTTGGGCACGGACTGGTTGTCGAAGTGGGCTACATCGGTTCGAAGGGGACCAAGTTGCTGAACGCCCGCGACATCAATCAGGCCGATGCCGGTCCGCGGAGGCCGAACTTACGGCCGAATCCATTCTTCCTGAATATTGAGCAGATCGAATCAGCCGCTAGTTCGACGTATCACAGCCTACAAACGAGGCTGCAATGCCGCCTGCGCGGCGGGTTGACGGGCCTGTTCTCCTACACTTGGTCGAAGTCAATTGATAACGCTTCGGCCTTTTTCGCCAGCGGCGGCGATGCGAACTATCCGCAGGACAGCAACAACATGGCCGCCGAACGGGCGCTTTCGAGCTTTGACCTTCGACATCGCTTCGCCGGAAGTTTTGTCTATGATTTGCCGATTGGCGAGGGGCATCGGCTTGGCGGCTCAGCCGGCGGCGTGGGCGGCGCTCTGCTTAGCGGCTGGCAGATGAATAGCGTGATGGTGTTCCAGACCGGTCAGCCGTTCACGGTTGCTCTGCCTGGCGAGTTTGACAATAGCAATACTGGCATCGCGAACCTCGGCTTTGGCGCGGGCGATCGTCTGAATGTCGTAGGCAATCCGGTTCTCGCTAATCCCGATCCGCAGGCATGGTTCAACACCAGCGCGTTTGCGCTCCCCGCGTTCGGGACCTTCGGCGACGCAGGACGGAACATCATCACGAGCCCGTCGCTCCGCAACGTGAACCTCTCGCTGCTGAAGGATACGTCTTTGGGCGAGTCCGCCACGCTGCAGTTCCGAGCTGAGCTTTTCAACGTGATGAATACCCCGAACTTCGGTCTCCCGAATATCTTCTTCGGCACGCCTGGCTTCGGCCGCACTTTATCGGCCCGTGACGGACGCGAGATTCAGTTCGGGCTGAAGTTGCTCTTCTAAGCCCTCACGCCGCGGGCCCCAATGGACCGCTACCTATTCGCAGCGATTCGACGGAAGGAGTCACTGCTGTTGATTCTCGCCCTGTTGGGCGATTTCTACTCGGCGGTTATGGCTCTCGACTTGCTGTTACTGCTGATTCTGTTTGCCTCGTGGTGGTGGATTACTTATCAGCTTCGGTCGACGCTGAGTTTTTGGACGCGGGCGGGGCTAATCGGCTGGTGGTTTGTCGTCGCGTCGCCGGCATGGCATATCGGGCCAAACGATATCTTTTCACTGGCTTTCTTTCTGCTCGGAACGGCGTTAACGTTGCGGGTCGCGACGAACCCGACGACGGTGGTAAGCATCCTGGCGGGCCTCGCCTATGGACTCGCGGCCGTGGGACGGTATGCGTACTGGCCTTTGATTGCGGTCGGTCCCGCCGCGTTGCTGTGGGTCGGTCGGCGACGCCTTACCTCGCACAGTCTTATTCAGGGCGTTTGCTCCGGGGTCATCGTTATCGGCATTTATCTGCGGAATCAACTCGTCCGCGGCAAAGGTGCGCAAGAGTATGGCTACGACGTCATTCCGGGCTTCTTCCCGGAACATCTCCTTGAAATCGCGCCGTTCCCGGTGAGCCTTGTGGGTATTTATGGAGCCTTTGCGCCAGGAGGGTTTCTTCGGTCCATCTCAGCATCGCTTGAACGGGCCTTTCAACCATTGCTTTGGTTGGTGGCGTTGCTGCTCGCCGCCGGAGCGACTTGGGGCTTCGTGTCGATGTTTCGGGAGGCGTCCCAAGACAACAGCGAAGCGTCCGCAGGGCCGCCCACGCGGCTGGCGGTCGTTCATTGCGGCTTGACCTCTTTGCTGACGGTCGGCATGCTCGCTTATCTTTCCGTTCGATCACCGCCGCAAGGCTACCCGACGCCTGACGACGCGTGGGTCTATTTGGCGGAAACACGCTATTACGTTCCGCTCGCCATGGCCCTGTTTGTCGGGATGGGTTGGTTCCTGGAAAGAGCGAGATCGATCGGGGGACGGCTGCGATTGATGATATCCGCGGGCCTGGTCCTGGTCGGTGTTCTCGCCTCCGGGCCGGCGGTTCTTCGCGCCAAGCGGTTTGTCGAGATTCACGTGCTGCGCGTCGCGCAACCGTCGCGAGCATTGGACCTCGGTTTGCCGGACTTGTTGGCGGCACAACTGTGCCCGCCAGCCGACGGGTCTCGCCTCATCTAGCTGGACTAAGATGAGCGGCGGCGCGAGTGGGCTTCGATGATGGGCGTGGTTGTCATCGACCCCCAGGATGTCGCGATGCTGAACCGAGACGTCTGTGCGGGGGGTACGGTGGTGCTGGCCTATTCAGTCGCCGATGCGTCCGACCACATGCGCTGGCTTCGGGGCGCACTACTCGCCCTCGGAGCGCAGGAAACAGGGCAATTCGAAGGTACCGTATTCGTCTCCTACCGCCGTTAATAGGTGGCAGCTGAAGTCTGGAGTCGTCGTCCAGTTCGTACTTCACGAGGAGTTGCACTATCCTGGGCGTAAGCAGAGGCGTACGACTCCACCCATCCAGGCATGAACTACCGCATCGGAGACAAGGCCGGCGGCTACGAAGTCACGGGCCTTCTGGGCGCCGGCGGCATGGGCGAGATCTACGAGGTTCGCAATGTGATCTCCGATCGCGCCGAGGCGATGAAAGCCTTGCTGTCCGACCTGCGTTCGGAGGCCGAGTTGGCGGAGCGGTTCATGCGCGAGATCAAGCTCCAGGCGCGCCTCCGCCATCCGAATATCGCCGGGCTACACACGGCGTTCGAGGCCGACGGCCAGCTCATCATGATCATGGAGTTGGTGGACGGTGAGACGCTGTCGGAGCTTCTGGGACGCAAGGGCCTGGATGCTGCTGCCGTGGTTGACGCTACGCTGCAATCGCTCTCGGCGCTCGACTACGCACACAGCCAGGGTGTTGTTCATCGGGACATCAAGCCGTCGAACATCATGGTCACCGGCGATGCCGACATCGACGGGCGAACGGATAGTTACTCCCTCGGCGTTGTGCTCTATGAGATGCTGACGGGGCGCAAGCCCTTCGACGGCAACAGCGAGTTCTCGATCATGAAGGCGCATCTTGAGGAAGCGCCGGTCCCTCCCGATGAGATCGACGGCTCTGTCGACTCCGACCTGAGCGATGTGATCCTCACGGCGATGGCCAAGGGTCGCGAGGAACGTTACCAGGGAGCCGGTGCGTTTCTTGCTGACCTGAAAGAGGTGACGAGCGTTGAATCAGGCCGTGCCCGGGTCGAGCAACCGATATCCCGCCCCAGCAGCAGCTCGGCCATCGACCCTCAGATCACGGGCTATCAGCGAGTTGCCGTCCACTCCAGGGAAGCGCCGCCAGACGAGTCACTCGAACCGCCGCCTGCGCCTGAACCCAAGCCGGCGTAGTCGAGCCGTTCTCGCTTGAAAACGATTAGCGGCGAGCGCCCCGCGCCCCCGCCGACTCCGCGCGACGAACCTATCGTACCGCCCGAGCCGGCCGTGCGCAATGTGTTTCCAAAGGTGGCGATCGGTGTGGGTATCGCGGCCGCGATCGGCTTGGGGTTCTTGATTCCGGGGTAGCTTTCTAATGATCCGAGCATGCCACCGGAAACGGCCGCGGTCTCCGAACGATCCCCCGAGGCGGGTCCGGCTTTTCAGACTCCTCAAGCTGAGCCCCAAGCAGGAGGAGCCGGCGCCCGTCCACCTGATCCCGCGCCCGTGCGACCACCGGCATCCTCGCGGCCTGAGCCTCAAACCAGACCTGCGGCTCCCCCGCCTGTGACCCGACGGCCGCCTCCCGTCAGCAAGTCACCGCTGACACGCACCGTGCCGTCGACAAGTACTGTGCCGCCGGCGTCGACAGAAGTAGCGTCCACGCCCGCCGCCAAGCCCGAACCAGTCGTCACGGAACCGGATCCGCCACCGCCGGCAGAGACAACCTCCGCGACTGCTCCGGTGAGTCCCACGCCCACGCCGCCCGTTGTCGCGTCCACTCCGGCCCGCACACCTGCGCCACAACCGGCTGCTCCCGAGCCGGTAGTTCCGGAGAAAGCCGCGCCTGATCCCGACCGCGTGTACACGATCAAGGAACCAGGAGTCAGCCCGCCGCAGATGGTGCATCAAGTACAGCCTCAATACACGGCGGAGGCGAGAACCAATCGCATACAGGGACGTGTCATTCTTCAGGCCGAGGTTTGGCCCGACGGGTTGCCGCACAATATCGAGATACTCAAGAGCATCGGCGACGCCGGCCTCGACCAGAATGCAATCGCCGCCTTGCGCCAGTGGCGTTTTGCCGCCGGCGCCAAAGAGGGTCAGCCCGTCAAGGTGCGGATTGCGGTCGCACTCAGTTTCCGCTTGATGTAGAGTTTCCGCCGCCTTACTGACCGCGCAAGGCAGGCGTCAGCGCCGTGCGTAAGCTTGCTGCGACGGCGACCGCTCCCGCCGACAATCCCAAAGCCAAGATCAGCAGTAGCGTCGCTGAGAGACTCACGACCGGAGGTTGCGCCATACCGCTCAGTAAGTGAGGCAGCACCGCCAGAAGGGCGGTGACAGTCCCTATCAGGATGCCGAACAGGAGCACGAACGCATTCTCGGCCAAGACTAGCCATGAGATCGACGACTTGTTGAAGCCGACGGCTTGCAGCAGAGCCAGTTCCGCACACCGCTCCAATACATTGCGCACCATGACTACGGCGAGACCCAGCGCCCCAAGTAATAGCCCCAGCCCGCCCAATGTCTGGAACGTGCTCAGGTAGGTGTTCTCGACGACCAGATACCCAGCGAGACGATCCGCTGTGCGCCCGGCGTCGAAGCCCGCGTCGCCGAGTTGCTCTTCGAGAGCCGGCCCTGCGGCCTCGTCCTCCGTTTCGACGAGAAAGAAGTTGTAGCCGCTATGCCCGGGGAACATGTCGAGAAAGTTCTCCTCCGACATGATGAGCTGCGACTGAAATAGACTGCGCGGCATCAACCCGGCGATGACCAGTTTCCGCATCCGTCCCTGGTCGTCTTTCATCTCGAGATCCTGTCCCAAACCGAGATGCAGAATCCACATGACCGAGTTCAAATCACCGAACACCGGGATCGAGCCGTCGCCGAAATCCCGCTCTAGAATGAGCCACGGGTTCGCCTCTTCTTTGGGCGATTCCGCGAGCGTGCCCTGGAACGCGAACCCGCCCCGCTCGACCAGCGATGTCGGCGCGCCGAGCAGCGTGGGCCGCGACGGCTGATAGAGGTTCAGGCAACTTGCGTCCTCGCCCGGCTTGCGGCGCAATGCAAAGATGCTCGGCCCGCCGGACTGTTGCTCCGTCAACTGATCTTGAAACAACGGCAGGTCCGACTCCGCGACAAACCGAAATCCCCCGTCACCTGAATCGAACGCCGGCTCTTGCTCGGTGACATCGTGCCGGTTTACCGCTACCGTCACGATCAAGAACGTGGCGCTTGCCACCAGCGCGGCTGAGAGTACACTCCGTGTTGGGTAACGCGCTCCGTTGCGCGCGCCGAGCCGAGCCATCGGACCACGGCCTTTACCAAGGATCGGGTCAGTGGGCGGGTTCGCCAGCGAAGCCCGGAAGTGCGCCAACGCCGCGATGAGCAGTAGCGCCCCGCCGCCGAAGAAGCCCGCGAGTTGCGAGATGACTCCGGCCACCGCGAGCCCGATAAGCAGCATCGCCAGGCCGCCCGTGCCGTAAGCCAGCCGCCGCGAGCGCTTCCCTGAGTCACCATGTGCCGCGCCGAATCGGTCTTCCTCGAGTGCGCCCGCCAGTAATGACCGCGGGCTGAAGCGCACCAGTCTCCGCACGGCGAGCCAGATTGACAACACCATCATGACCAGCGCACCAATTGCACCGCCTGCGAGACTTGCGCCCGCCACGTGCAACTCGAGGAACGAACCGCCGACCGCCGCGCTCCACCATGTCCGCAACCCGTGGACCATCAACGCCCCGTAGGCGACCGCGCCCGGCAGCCCGATCACGATCCCGATCAGGGAGACAATAGCCCCCTCGCCTAGTAGATATCGGCGGACCTGCTTCGGTGTCCGGCCGGATGACAGCAGGAGCCCGATTTCTTTCGAGCGTCGCTCCACGCCCAGCCGGAACAGCAAGGCCACGAGCATGGCCGCCGAGACGATCAGGAAAATGCTGAAGCCGATGAAGAGCCAGGAGAAATCTGTTGCGCCGCTGGACGCCACTAAACCCTGCTCCTTCACCGGCACGAATGCCAGCCCGTATGCGGGCGGGTCCAACTCTTCCCGGAATGCCTTCGTAAAGGCAGAAGCGGCTGCGTCGAGTGATTGACCCTCGCGCGGAACAAACCGCAACGACGTCAGTTGCCCGAAGCGGCTTGTCCAAAGTTCCTTCGCGGCATCGAGCGCAACGAAGACCTTGGGCGCGGTTTTGTGCTGCTCCCAGTACTTCTCGTCCGCCGAGCGGATGCGACTGAGGTCCACGGGAAACGGCGGGTCCCAATCGCCCATCGTTTCGGCCTCGCTCATGCCTTCATAAAGCGGGGCGAGATTGCGGTCCGCCGCGAGCCCTTCGAGCTTGACGATGCCCTTGATGGTGAACGTGTGATGTTCCGTATCGAGCCCACCGTCTTCCGCGATCACGTAGTACGAGAGACGGATCTCGTCACCGATGGACGCCTGTAGTTCGCGCGCCGTCCAATCGTTGATGAGGACTTCGTTGCCGCTGAGCACCGGGGCCGGATCGCCCGACGTCAGCCGCAATCCTTCGGCGACGGAGGGCTGCGCCAAGTCGAGCGCGGTCACGGTGGAGTAGGGGACTTGGCGCTCCCCGACTTCGATCGTATTCGCTAGGTACGTCAGTACGGGAATGACGCCTAGCCCTGCTTTTGTCGCCGCCCGCTGAGCCGAATCGGCCAGCGGGACTTCCAGCACGATGCGGTCGGTCTGCAAAGCGAGAGTGCCGCTGTCGTCCAACTTACGCAGGCTCAGGTTTAAGTCATCTAGCCGGACGACGTCCCGCAACACGCCCGATAGCGAAGCGTCATCCCCGCTCTCACCTGAACCCGAAACGAACAACGCATTCGCGCGGCCTCGTTGATCGAGCGCGCGTTGCACGGCGTCCATGGGCAGGAATACATTGAACGGAAGCTGCTGGCTCGGTGACAGTCCGAACCGCCCGACCCCTTGATCGGGCAGAACCGACGCCACCGTGAGCCGTAGCGTGCGGACGTTCTCCGACTTGCGCCCCATGACGAACTCACTCGGGATCAGCGTGTCCGTTTGAAAGCGCAGTAGGATGCTCCCGCCTGCTTCGACGCCTAGCTCCTTCGCCAGCGATTGATTGATCAGCGCCTCGCGACCTTCGGGTAGCGCCGTGTCACCGCCGTAGAACTCCAGGAAGCGGTCGTCGATCCCGTGGATGTTGACTCGCGAGGCGCGTGCGCCGGAGTCGGCCGCTTCGAGGCTGCCACGAATCAGGACTGCCGGCGCTGCCCGCTCGAAAGCATAGGCAAAGTTTGTCGCCTCGGCGAGATTTTCGGATAGCTCTTCGCGGAAATAGCGGTCTGAGACGAGCGCGTGATCGATGGCGCCGAGCCGGTCGAGGGTTAGGTCCCGCAAGCTTCCCCGAACCGAATCCCCCACCAAGAGAGCGCCTGCCAGCACGGCTGTGCCTACAGCGACGCCGAGCGCCACGGCGAGGTGGATGCCCTTGTAGTGAGCAAGGGATCGGCGAAGGAGGAGTCGAGAGGTCATGGCAGTCAGCCCATCATGATACGATTGCCGGGTATCTTAACGAACCCACGAGCGCGCGGTCGTGTCTCAGTTTGTTTCCGGTGGCCAAATCGAGAAGCACGGAGTGGTTCGTTGGGTGGCTTAAGCCGAATACCGGGAAGGACGCCAAAGCGCCCTAGTGCGAGAGTGAGGAACTGGGAACCGGCCATAAATGACCGGCCTACACGCGCTTCGCGCGAAAACCGCCTAAAGGCGGTTGGGATAGGTCGGGGGCCCGATCGCTCCCGAGAGATCGCCGATGACCCTGGCGGCACTCGAAGTTAGCGTCGATTGCCAACGAGGCGTTGTTCAGCCAGAACTTACGTGGCGTCTCGAACAAGGAGAGCCCCGCCTCTCGCAGTTCTCCTTCCTACGTGAGTTGGCGAGTTCCACGTCCGTCGACTGAGGCTAGCGATCTGTACGAGCCCCTCTACTTCAACTCAACCATCAGAGCCTCGAACGGCTGGTCGCTGAGGTTCTCTTCTTTGTGGCGCTGCGGGCCTTCGCCCCAGATCACCGCGCCCGCTTCGTTGGTTGCCATCGCTGATTCGCCATCAGCGCCAATTGCACGGAAGTTCTGTCCCGTGAAGAACACTGCTACGCACTTGCGTAGATGCTCGTGCATGGGCGTCGATTCATGCGGGCCGATCCGCACCCGCACCACGCGGACCTGATCGTTCTCGAAATCGACCGTGTAGTGATGCGGGTCTACTTTGGCGGGATCCAGAGCGCTCAGCGGGGGGCCATCGCCGCCCGGTTTCTTCAGCTCTACCTCGACAATCGTGATCGGTCCCTGGCCCATGATCTCCACCGTGTGATTGCCCGCCATCGGACTCCACAGTGGTTCGCCGGACTTCCAGTGTTCGACGATCTCCCGCCCGTCCTCGTAGACCATTTTCTGGCCACCCGGGTTGAGATAGATCATCACGCGGTTCTGCAGGTGCTGATGCATCCGCGTCTTGTGTCCCGGCTGAACGGTGACCTTGGGGATGCGGACGTCGTCGTTGTCCACGACGATTGTTCTCTGGGCGCTGGCTACAAGACTCAGCATGAAAATGAGGACGAAGGCTTTACACATGATGTCTTCCCGAAGTCAGTCTAGATCGTACACTGCCGGATCAAAGCTCAGTCGGTACTGAGCGCGCGGACGGGCATCGATTGTCCCGCCCGTTCCAGGGCGGTTCGGCGAGGAGCCGGATACCCAGCACTGAAGTGCTGGGCTTCCTTGTCTGGGCCCCGTTGGGGCCTTCCGCGGGCTTGCGCCCGCGGGCGCGCTCCTTCACAGTCGCGCCTCTTCTAGGGAGATACTCGCTTGGCTGGGAACTCGGCCCGGCCCACTTTGAAGGTGACGGCGGTCGGCACACCTTCTGAATCCAGATCAAACAACAACCGCCCATCCGTCCAACGCAGAGAAAACTCCGTCGTTGAATGAATGAGAGCGTCCAGGTTCGGACGTCCCATCACCGTGACACGCATGCGTGCGCCGTCGCGGACGATGATGATGTTGCGGCCCGACTTGTCCTGGTACCGGCCGACATAGCCGTCCAGGATCGAGGGAGCCAACGTGATCACCGGCTCGGGTTTCTTGTCGACGGGGCCCGGCGACGTCCATTCCGGCAGCTCCCGCACCCACACATTGCGGTAGCGAACCGGGTTGCCGTGGTCTTGCAACGAGAGCGGTAGCCGGTCCGGATGCGACTGGTAGGGGTTGTATTGCAGCCACGATGTGCCGCCCCAGATTTCAACGCTGTCTTGCACCAATACGCCGTTGTGCAGCACCGTGATGCGCGCGGGTTTGAGTAGCGCACCGTCCCGCGAGAAGTGCGGACGCCGGAAGACGATGTCGTAGCTCTGCCATTCGCCCGGCGCGCGGCTCGCGTTCACCAGCGGCGGATGCTGCCCGTAGATGGCGGACGCTTGTCCGTCAGCGTAGGTGAAGTTGTCGAAGGAATCGAGCACTTGCACTTCATACAGCCCCATTAGGAACACGCCGCTATTGCCGCGTCCCTGCCCTTTGCCCTGTGCCGGAGTCGGCGCCGCCCACTCGATATGCAGTTGCACGTCGCCGAACGAGTCAGCCGTAAAGAGGTACCCGCCGCCCCGCACGGATTCCATGTAGCCGTCTTTCAGTACCCACTTGGCCGGTTCGTTGTTCGGGCTGCGCCATTTGGAAAGGTTGCTACCGTCGAACAGCACCTTGGCATCCGAGGGCGGAGGAACCGGAAGCGCTATTGACGAAGTCACCTTCTGTGGCCGCGGACGATCCATGTCATGCGCTTTCCACTGCGCCGGCGTCTGCGCCCAGGTGAGTGACGGCCCGATCAAGAGAACTGAGAGGCTCACTTTTGCAATCATTCGATGTAACTCTGCTCGTGTCATAGAATCCTTCCGGTTCAATCCTCCGGTGATTGTACTTCAGCGGTCGGTCGTAGGCGATCGTCAACCTGTGCCACCATGGTGCCAAGGGGGTCTCAGGCTCCCCACTCCGAGATAGAACGTGCGTTTCCAGGGCAAGACCGTCTTCATCACCGGCGCCGGTTCCGGTATCGGGCGCGCCACGGCGCTCGCCTTCGCCGCCGAGGGCGCGCGTGTCGCGGGCTATGACATCTCCGCCGCCGCGTGTGAGAAGACCGCCGGGCTGATTGGCGCGTCGGGAGGGGAAGCCCTCGCGCTTGCCGGAGACGTTGCCGACTCGATAGACGTGCAGCTCGCTATTAGCGAAGTGGTCAAGCAGTTCGGGGCTCTCGATATCCTCTTCAATAACGCCGGTATCGCGGCGCGTGAGCGCGTCACCGAGCAGGACGAAGCGACATGGGACGAGGTGCTGCGCATCAACCTTCGCGGTGTCTACGTGTGCTCGAAGTATGCGATTCCTCACCTGCGACGACCCGGCGGAGCCGTTGTTAATACTGCCTCGGTCGTCGGACTCGTCGGCGTCCGCAACCGCGCGGCCTACGCGACGTCGAAAGGAGCCATCATCACCCTCACCAAGAACATGGCGCTCGACTATGCCGGCGAGGGGATTCGCGTCAACGCGGTCTGTCCTGGATTCGTGCGGACCGGTCTCACCGAAGGACTCTTCGCCGACCCTGAGCGCGGACGTGCGATCACAGCGATGCATCCTCTCGGCGGTCTCGCCGAGGTTGACGATATCGCCCGAGCCGTCCTGTTTCTCGCCTCCGACGATGCCCGTATGATTACCGGCCAGGCGCTTGCGGTGGACGGTGGCTTCAGTGTCGGCCGTCCCGAGGACGTGTAAGCCGTGGCTGCAGCACGCCCGGAAGTTTCGGTCATCATCCCCGTTTGGAACGATGTGTCCGCGCTTCGAGACACGCTTGACCGCCTTTCGATTGAACCCGGGGTGTTAGAGGTTATCGTTGTCGATGGAGGTAGCGGAGATGATTCCGACGAGTACGCCGAGAGTCACCGTGGTTGTCGCACCGTCTTGTCCGATCGAGGCCGCGCGAAGCAGCTCAACGCAGGCGCGCGAGCTGCACGAGGAGATGTCCTGCTCTTTCTCCATTGCGATACTCAACTGGCCGCCGGAGCAATCGAACGCCTGCCGAGACTCCTTCAAGAGAGCGTGGCTGACTTTGGCGCTTTTCGAATCCGGTTAGAGCCACGCTTCGCGCTGCTCGACGCTCTCGGGTTGCTTGCGCGGCTGGCCCGGCCCTGGTGCTGCTTCGGAGACCAGGGCATCTTCGTCCGGCGCGAGTTTTTCGAGCGGGTCGGCGGCTATCCGGAGATTCCGCTACTCGAAGACGTTCATTGGCTGCGCCGTGCCGCACGCCAAGGCCGCATGGTTCGGTCAACGGATGTCGCGGTCACGTCGTCGCGCCGTTTCGTCGAGTACGGGGCCGTCCGCCAAACCTTGCGCAATCTCTGGATTCTCATCCGCGACCGCTTCGGGTACGACCCTTCGGAGCTTGCGCGGCTCTACCACGGAGCGTCTACTCCGAGAATGAATCAGGACATGCCGTGGGTGGTGATTACGGAAATGCCGGCCGACTTGAGATAGGAACGAATGACGCCCGAGCCGTTAAGCGAATCATTTCTCAATAGACCGAAGGCCGAGCTGCATATTCACTTGCGCGGCGCCATGCCGGCCGCCTTCTTCGCTGAACTCGTCGCCAAACATCCGATCGAGCAAGCCCTCACCGACGCCCCCGACGGTCAACTCGCCTTTATGGGCTCTGCTTCCCACCTGGCGCCCGTGCTGGAAGGGTCCCTCTCGCCGGAGGCAAGCGCCGACGCTCTGTTTCGCTTCAAGACGTTCCCTGAGTTCCTGGCGAGCTATCTGTTCACGAGCTACTTCTTCCGGGATATCGAAGACTTCCGCCGGCTGATCTTGGCTGTCCGCGAAACGCTCGTCGCCCAAAATATCGTTTACGCCGAAGTCACCGTCTCGCTCATCGAATATATTCAGCGGGGCTTGAAGCTGCCCGAAATGCTCGCCGTCATGGACGAGGCGGCTGCGACGGAGACGGTCCGAATTCGATGGATCGTCGATCTTGTGCGCGACGTTGGTACCGAGGTCGCACTCGATCTACTCAAGGATTGCCTGGCCCAAAAGCCCGCGAGCCTTTGCGGTATCACGCTTGGCGGTGCTGAGCACAAGGTGCCGGCGCGGGAGTTCGTCGAGCACTACCAGCTTGCGCGTGAACATGGTCTCGGACTGACCGCGCACGCCGGGGAGGCGATGGGTCCCGAGAGCGTGTGGGACACCGTCCGCCTGCTCGGCGTGAACCGCATCGGGCATGGCGTTCGCTCGATCGAAGATCCGCGGCTGGTGGAGTACTTGGCCGAAAAGCAGATTCCGTTGGAAGTCTGTCCGACGAGTAATCTGAAGACCGGTGTCTACTCGTCCTACACGGAGCATCCCGTGAGAAAGCTCTACGACGCGGGCGTTCCCATCTCGATCAATACCGATGACCCATCATTTTTTGCCTGCACTCTCAACGACGAGTTTCGGTATCTTGCCAACGTTGGATTCTCCGAAGACGAACTCGACGGACTCGTTGGCAACAGCTTTAGCCAAGCGTTTACGAGCGTGCGTCCCTAGTCATGATTACTAAGGATTGCCGCCCGTAATCCTAGCGTGAATCACTGTCACACCGTTGTCGGCCAATCCATCCCGTAACGCCTGTTCCAACTCCGCCTCATTTATCGCTCGCACTCCGCGTGCTCCCAACGACTCGGCCAGCTTTACGAAATCGATCGGGCCCAGCTTGCTCGTAATCGCCTCGCCGAATTTTTTCAGATGGCCTTGCTCGGTGATCCCCCAAGCTTCATCGTCCGCCACGACCGCGACGAACCCTAGTCCTTGACGCACAGCGCACTCCAGTTCCGCCACCGTAAAGGTGAAAGCCCCGTCGCCTGAGAACAGTACTAACGGACGATCGGGATACGTTGCCCGAGCGCCCATCGCACCGCCCAGTCCCCAGCCGACAACGCCGCTACGTCCGCATGTCAGCCAATGCCCTGGATAGCGGTCCGGCAGTAGTTGATGGAACCATTGGCCGATGTTGCCGCCATCAACGAGCACAAGCCCGTCGTTCGGCAACACTTTGTCGATTGCCTGTATGACATGCAGAGCGTGCAGTTTGCCCTTCGCCTGTTCCTCGCCGATCTTTTCCACACGTTCGCGATACACCGTGCGCCGCCGGCGCGCTTCCTGTAACCAACCCGAGTGCGACTTTCCGCTCACCCTGCGATAAACGTTCGCGAACTCCCCCCACTGGCGGTCGATCCGCAGCACCTTGGCCTTATCGGGGATCGTGCCTCCATACAGATAGGCCACCCGGTAATCCACCTCAGCCCCGCCATGACGATGCAATCCGCCCCCGGCCGAAGCACGGCACCGCCGGTCGCGGCCCCAATGACGCCGACGAAGGCCTCTAAGTCCTCCTCCACCACACCCCGACCCCAAATCGGGACGGCCAGCGGAACCGAAAACTCCTTGGCAAACGCGCAAGCAGCCTCACCTTCGCCTGCGTAGTAGAGTCCCGACCCCGCCACGATCAGCGGCTGTGAGGCTTTGCCAAGCACGGCGGCGGCACTCTCCAAACCAGCGCCGGCCGCTTCCACCGCCGCCGGCTGCTTCGTAGCGGAGATCATACGCTCCGCCGAGACTTCTGTCTCCTGCACGTCCATCGAAAACGTGAGATACACCGGACCTGGTTTGTCGTCAGTCGCGGCTCGCCCAGCTTTGTCCAGGATCTGCACCGCGCGGTCCGCACGGTCGATCACACGCGCATACTTCGTCGCCGGACTTGCCAGCGCCACCTGATCGATGTCCTGAAAATGTCCCAGTCCTGAAGTTCGCAGTGCCGCCGCGCCGGTCAGCAGCAGCATCGGCGCGCCGTCGAGATAGGCATCCACCACGCCTGTCATGGCATTCGCGTGAGCCACGGCGCTCGATACCGCCACAACGCCGGGCCCCTTCGTCAAACGTCCGTGGACTTCGGCCATGTAGCCCGCCGATTGCTCGTTGCGGACATCAATGAGGCGCAAGCCGTGCTTCCGGCAAGCCTCGGTCGAGCCCGTGACCGCACAGCGTCGCCACCCACTCGACGCCCCGCTCCTGCAAACCCCGCACAAACCATTCCACTGCCGTCACGACTTCCCTCCGGAACTCCTACGATGAGATCAAGACTAGCCACCGCGCCTCGGTCCGGCCACCGCGCGGAGACCTTCATGAAGCCTGTCCTCATTCTCGGGTGTGGTTATGTGGGTTCGGAAGTCGCCCGCCGACTGCTGGAAGATGGCGCCAAGGTCTACGCGACCACCCGCAACCCCGACCGCCTTCGCGAGATCGAGGCTCTCGGAGCCACGATATTCCGCTTTGATGTATCCGAGGCCCAACCGGATCTCGCGTGGCTCAACAAGGCGCCGCGCGACATGCGCGTCCTGCTATCCGTCCCGACACTCCAGACCGGCGCTAGTCTCGTTGACGCCACGCCACGTATCGTCGAAATGCTCGGTGATCGCTCCTCGCGGGTGGTCTACCTGTCGACGACCGGTGTCTACGGATCAACCTGCGAAGTCAATGAGGATACCCCCATTGCGCCTGAGACCGAACGTCAACACTGGCGAGTCGAAGCCGAGCAAGCTGTTGCGCAAGGCCCCTGGCCGTCGTTGATTCTGAGGCCGGCCGCTATCTATGGCCCCTATCGCGGTGTCCATCGGGCCTTGCTCGAAGGCCGTTACAAGCTTGTCGGACACGGCGACAATTTCGTCTCACGCATCCACCGCAACGATGTTGCTTGGCACTCGATTGAAGCGCTCGCTTCAGACCTCACCGGCGCCTACCCGGTTGCCGACGAGGAACCCTGTACTTCCCGCGAAATCGCCGAGTTCTGCACCCGCAAGATGAAACTGCCGATGCCTGAATCCGTCGCCGCCCCCGAAGTCGACGAGACCCGCCTGACGGATCGCCGCGTTAACGGCTCTTTCATTCGCGAGGAGCTCGGCGTTGATCTCTACTACTCGTCGTACCGCATCGGCATACCGGCTTCGATGCTTGCCGAACAATGGGAGACGCCGCCACGATAAGCGGCCGTGCGAACACGGTTTTTGAAATTTGCCTTTTGTGCCGGAAAGGGTTGGAGCCGGGCCACGGCGCACCGCCACGGTTTCCGCGCGGGATTGCTCGGATCGATTGATAGAATCAACAGCAGGTCTAGCCTGCAAGCTTGAGCGTCTTTCCCCATCTCGATGCGCTGAAGGAAAAGGCCGCCGCTCTCCCCACCTCTCCCGGCGTTTATCTCTACAAAGACGGCCGGGGCCGCGTCATTTATGTCGGTAAGGCGAAGAGCCTTCGCGACCGCGTCCGCAGCTACTTTCTCGAAGACAAGCTCGCCGACGCCAAGACGAATACGCTGATCTCCGAGGCGCGGGACATCGATTACATTGCAGTCGCCAACGAGAAAGAAGCGCTGGCGCTTGAGAACAATCTCATCAAAGAGCGGCAGCCGCGCTACAACATCCTGCTGCGCGATGACAAGACGTACCCTTATATCAAGCTGACCAAAGAGCGTTTCCCGCGCGTCTACGTCACGCGGCGGCTCCGTAAGGACGGCTCTACCTACTACGGGCCTTACTTTCCCGGGAATCTGGCGCACCGCATCGTGCGGTTTATTCATCGGTACTTCCGGGTGCCCTCATGCCGTGTGGATTTGACGCGTTCGCACCCGCGCCCGTGCCTGGAATATGACATTCACCGCTGCTGGGGACCTTGTGTCGATGGTCTCACGACGGACGACATCTATGGCCGTGCGGTGCGGGACATCCGCACTTTTCTCGAAGGACGTCATGCCGACCTGATCCGCGATCTGCGGGAGAGGATGGCAGCGGCTTCCAAGGCGATGGAGTTCGAACAAGCCGCCGCGTTGCGGGACCTCATCTCAACCGTTGAAGAGCTCAAAGACCGCCAGCGCGTGGCCGCGGCGGAAGGCCGTGACATCGATATATTCGGCATCTACGCCGACCCTCCGTTCGTGGCGGTGAATCTGTTTCACGTTCGGAACGGCCGCGTTGTAGACCGGCGTGAATTCTACTGGGAAGACGTTCACGGGTTTGAGAAGCGCGAGTTCCTCTCAAGCTTGTTGATGCAAATCTACCTCGACGCGCAATATGTCCCGTCGTTGATTCACGTGCCGACGGATTTCGAGGATCTCGATGTGATGGAAGAGCTGCTCAGTGAGAAACGTGGCCGCAAGGTTGAGATTTCGACGCCGCGGCGCGGCTCGAAGCGAGCCATGCTAGATCTTGTCGAGACCAACGCGCGGCATGGTTTCGAGCAACGCTTCCGGGTGATGAAGCCTACATCGAAGGCCATCATGACCGCTCTGGTCGACGCGCTGAATCTGCCGGACGCGCCGGCCCGGATCGAGTGCTTCGACATTTCGCATATTCAGGGCAGCGACACGGTGGCGTCGATGGTCGTGTGGGAGAACGGCCGGATGAAGAAGGGCGACTACCGCAAGTTCATCATCAAGACGGTTGCGGGTATTGATGACTTTGCGTCCATGCGCGAGGCGGTGACGCGACGATATGCGCGTCTCCAAGAAGAGCAGAAGCCGTTTCCGGGATTGGTTCTCATCGACGGGGGCATCGGCCAGTTGCATTCCGCCGTGGAGGCGCTGGAAGCCATCGGCATCATTAATCAGCCGGTCGCCGCGATCGCCAAGCGCGAAGAACTCATCTATGTCGCCGAACAGGGGGACGAACCGGTCCGCTTGGACCGCTTCTCGCCGGTGCTGCATCTGGTCCAGCGAGTGCGCGACGAGGCCCATCGTTTCGCGGTGACTTTCCACCGCAAGCGCCGGGATTCCAAGCGGCTCAGTAGTGTGCTGCTAGAAATTCCCGGGGTTGGCGAGCAGACGGCTCGAAAGCTGTTGCGGACGCTCGGGAGCCTGCGTAAGATCGAATCGGGTTCTGTCGAGGACCTTCGGCGGGTCGTGGGACCGGTTCAGGCGGAGCGCATTCACCGCTTCTTCGCGAGCCGCAACGGAGCTAAGCAGGCCTGATTTCGGAGAGGCGGGCGGCCCGCCGCGACGATGTACGTTTCCATACAGTCTGCGGACGGGAGGTAAAAAGATGCCCTATTTGCTTGTCAGTGACACGGGTAACCACATACAATCGGCGCGATTGGGCTGAGGACAGGTATCGAGACCTCCGGGCGGCTTTGGAAGGTCGATTCACGGGAGAGAACGATGAGTCGTATCTTTGCGGTGATTCTTTTCGTCGTGGCCACGTTGCCTGTTTCGGCGGCGAGCGATGCGGCGCGGCGCGCTGCTGAACTGGAGCAGGCCGGTGATCCGGCTCAGGCTCAGCAGGTCTTGGCCGAAGCGGCGATGTCGGCGCGGGCGGACCGCGAGGATCAGCTTGCTTACGCTGAATTCCTCGACCGCTTTGGACAGGCAGACCGCCTGCAAGCGTACGAACGGGTTCTGGATAACACGCCGACTTCGGACGCCGATGCGCGCAAAGGCCTTCTTCGTCGGCTTGTGCTGATCGCTCTGGCGGAGGGGAACAACGAGGCGGCGGATCGGCTCCTCAAGCCCTACCGTGGCGCTGGTGGGGAAGGGCTACGCCGCGCTGAACAGATCCTCGACGCCGCCCCCGCGAACGAAGACAGGACCACGTGGGCACGCATCCCCGGTCCGATCTTCTAGTTTCGAAGAATGGCCGCCTTGTCGACCGATCAGAGCCCGGAAGAGCTGTTCGCGGCGCTCGCGCGCAACATCATGACGAGCGGCTATCGGGCCAGCTCGGGCGCCGACTCGATGGTGCAGACGGAATATCTCAAGCTCATCTTGCAATACCTGTCTCAGGCGCGCGAACTGGAGCAGCTTGCGGGTGGGGCTGAAGCGATTCGCATTCCTCAGTGCGAATCGGCGGAAACCGCGCAGCTTCTCAAGATCCTGGGGTTCCGGTTGCGAAACGAATGTGGACCAGAGGCGGTGCTGGAAACGGTCAACCCCTCACGCGCGTTCTTATCGATCGATTCCGGTTTCCCGCTCGCTGATCTGGAGCAGGCCTTCCGCCTGGAGAAGCCGTTCGAGTTGCCCTACAAGGCAACCTATCTGCCCGTGCTGTTTGGCTAAGACTACTGGACCGGCATTGCACCGCGCAAAGTGGAAGGCGCTTTCATCAACATCTTGCTTGAGAACCCGGTGATGGCGCGGCTTTGTGTCGCTCTGGATAAGATGCACCGTCCGACGGCCCTGGCCTTGCGAGAAAAGATCGATAGCGAGCGGCTACTTGACTTCGCCAATGTACTGGATTTCTTCGGCGGCAACTTTGAGTTGAAAGACGGCAAGGCGGTGGTTCCGGGCGGATCGAAAGTACGGGGTGCGTGGGAGAAGCTCGTACGCGTTTCACCCGACCAGGGCGCCGAGTTTCTGCAGAGGCTTGCCGAGTTAGATGACGGATGGATGGCTTCCTACTACGACTCGATGTGGCGGGTTCAGGGGCTGGAGGCTGAATACTTCAGCAATCCGGCGCGCCTCGAGCGGTTCTACATGGCGGTGCGGGGCAAGGTGACGAGCCCCGGGCCGGGCCGGCCAATCTTTCGGGCCAATTCCGACCTCATGCTGCTGGCGACGCGGTTCGATGTGAGATCGAACGGCCAGGCGCATCTCCCGGGTGGAATGGAACCGTGGAGGAAACTCTTCGCGACCCACCCGCATGGTGAGTATGACGGCCGGCTCGCGAAAGCGGCCCCCAACTGGACGCAGCCCGACGACGTGATCGAGGCCGTATTCGGCATGTGCCGCAAGATGGTCGAAAACGAGCCGCTGCAGATGTTCATCGCGGTGACCAACATCGATCGTGCACGGGCGAAGCCGCTGTCGGCCGAGACCGTGGACAAACTGTTGCTTGCGTTTACGCTATTCGGCGACCAGTTCAGTCTGTTCAATGACGCGCCCACCCTATCGGAAGAAACCATCGTCGCGTATCTTGACTCGTTGCCGAGGTTTAACAAGGGGCGCAATCTCGTGCGGCGTTCGGATGCGATTGGCACGCATCAAGCGGTATTCGGTCTGTGGCAGATCCTGGTTCGCCAGGGGCAGATCCCGGCTGCCGACGCTGACCGCTCGTTCCGTGCGTTGATGGCGGCCATGCAGCAGATGGATAGCGAACAGGCCATCTTCGAGGCGGGCCGGGCCGGCGTCAAGGCCCTCTTGGAAGCGACCGGTCCCGCGGAGGACGCGTCGCCCCAAAATCGGCTCATCGAGCTGTTGGCGGGCAACCCGAACCCAAGCGAGCGTGGTGTTCACGAGGAGATACTCCAGACGCTCACCAGGCGCTTCGCCACGCAACGGCTGGTCTCGATTAAGGATGTCTTCGACCTCGCCGACCATTTGGAGCGCGTGTCACGCGGTGAGAGCTTCAACGTGGCGATGGCGAACCGCCTGGCGTCGCGCATCTCGGAGGTGCACTTGCCCCGCTCCAGCCTCTCGTCGGAAGAGTCAAATGCGTTTTCGCAGGGGGGTTGGATCGAGAAGCATATTCAACGCCAGCGCTCGTTGAACCTGAGCCGAGCGGTAGACAAAGCATAGGGACGGCCGGACGCTCTGCTTGAGATCCGGGGCAACCTTGCCGCCATCCTGCGCGACTCGCTGGTGGGCCTGAACTATATCTACTACTCGCCGCCCGGAACTGAGCTGATTCGGGCCAACCCGCTGTTCGTTCGGAGCCACGATTTTCTGGATCCTCAACAGAGCAAGAGTTGGGATCAGCCGCGGCTCGGCGGCACGGGCTGGCCAAACAGCGCGGGCGGGCGGATGGTGGGCTCGCTGAATGGGCTGGCATTCGCACTGGCTGACGCCGAGCAGGATTTCTTGATTCCGACGGAGCGGCAGGCGCTCATCTGGCAAGACCTTGCGCCACAGATCATGATCGGGGCGATCGTTCCGCGCTGGTGGGGCGTGACACGGGACGAGCAGCACTTCGTCGTGGCGCTCCATCTGCGGCTTGCTGACTTGCTGGTGGCGGCTTCGGCTGCTGCTGAGAATTTGGCGGAGAAGGTTGATCCGATCCTGAGGAACCAAGTGGACCCGCACCGGCTTGACCTGATGTGGCGGCATTTAGCCGAAGGACACATCCAAGCCGGCCTCGACGAACTGACACCAGCCGAGAAATACCGCTTGGCGACCGCCTTCGGTAAGGCTCATCGCGATGACATACTGGATGTAGGAGGGCCCGTGTGGCGCGCGATCGCCAGACTTGCAGACAGCGACCCCGAGCGTTTCGACTATTCCAGGTTGGCGAGTATCTTCGGCACGCCGCACCCGGCACTCTCTCATTCCTGCCGTTCCGAGCTGTTGCACCTGCCGCTGTTCCCGACCATGATGAGATTTTCCAGGCGCATTCTGGCTGAAAGCTGGGAGTCGACGAACCTGTTTTGGGCGGCGCTTGCCGACGAGTTGCATGTCGAGCCCGCGCGCCTGAACTTGCTCGTGCCGGAGTGGACGCAGAAATAGATCGAACGCATCTTTGCTACTCACCTGGATGATTGGCCCGCCCTGCTCCATTCGATGCGGGTCGTGGCGGACCGATATCGGGAGCAGATGCGGCCCCAGCCGGCCGAACCTCCGCGGGCGAGCCAAGAGTAGTGCCGACGGTCAAGAAGAGGATCAGAGTGAAACGGTCAAGCATTCGTCGTGGCGTTGGTTACTTGCTGTTTTTTGTCCTATTGGTTTCCCTCGGCATGTTGGCGGAGGTCCCCGCCGAGTGGCAGGAGGCCGGCGGTGAAGAGCCGCTCTTTCGTGTTGAAGTCGACTTGGCCTTGCTGAATGTGGCCGTGACGGACCGCCGAGGCCGCTACGTACGCGCCCTTGACCCCAGTGACTTCCGGGTCTTTGAAGACGGCATCGAACAGACCTTGGCGACGTTCGCGGAGGGCAACCAAGCGTCCCTCCGACTTTCTCCCGCCGGAGAACGCGCCGCGGCGGCGATTGCTCCCAGCAAGCCCGCGGCCATCATCGCTGAAGCTCCGGACACGTCGGCCCCGGCCGACCCGTCGCTTGTGGGTACCAACGTTTTCGTTCTCTTCGACACCAGTAATTTCATGTATCGCAGCTTCGTCTACGCGGAAGACGCCATTGCCGATTTCATCCGCCGACTCGATAGTGCCGACTCCGTTGCGGTGTACGGTTACAGCCGCAACCTCACGCGCCACGCACCGCTTACGAATCAACGTTGGGATGCGATTCGCAGTCTGCGCCTTGCCGTTGCGGGCGACGAGACAGCGCTCTACAATTCTCTGCTGCTTACTTTGCGCGACGCTGCCGAGGTGCCTGGCCGGAAAGTCGTCATCGTTTTCTCCAACGGACCTGACTCGGCCAGCGCCGTCGCGCCTGACGATGTACGCGCGCTCGCCGAAGACGAAAGTATCCCGATCTATGTGATCAGCACGAAGGAAGTAAACAAAGACCCGATCTCCCGGAACGTCTTTCGGCGGCTGACACAGAGCACCGGTGGACGGGCCTTCTTCGCGCGAAGCTGGCAGAAGCAGGCGGAGGCGTTCACCGAGATTCGCGAAGAGCTAGGTAGCTCCTATACGCTGACTTACTATCCGCAGCCGAACCCGAATCGAGGCTGGTGCAGCATCACGATCGAACTCGCCGGTGATGAACTCAGCAAGCACCGCATCCGGACGAGGGCGGGGTATCGACCGAAACTGTAGGGGCTGCCTGCTTGGCGGGCACGGCATGCCGTGTCCCTACATTGTCTGCGTGAGACTCGGTGGCCTTACCGCCGAAGTTCTTCTTCGACGGAGGTCAACTCTTTGACCAATGCTTCTGCTTGACGCCGGAGTTGCTGAAGCCGCGAGGCTACCGCCCGCAATCGTCCCGTACCGGTCACAGCGGTTGGCGAGGACGTCCCATCGCTAGGCCGCTCGCCACCAGCGGGATCTTCCCCGGCATCCGCTACGGCAACGCTTCCGTCGTCGAGCATCGAGAGCGCCTGGGCGAAGGTGTCTTCGTAAATCAATCGATTCCCGATGGCGAGCACAACCTTGCGCAACTGCGGCATGCGAGCCGAGTCCGCCTGGATGTAGATCGACTCAACGTAGAGAAAATTGTCTTCCAGGGGTAGAGCAATCATGTCGCCGCGCAAAACGCGTGAGCCCTGCTGGCCCCACAGCGTCAAGTCCTTGGCAATCTCCTGGTCTTGATTGATACGCGCTTCGATCTGACTTGGCCCGTAGACCAACTCCTGTTTCGAGAGTTGGAAAAAGATCAGTTCGCCCAACTTGTCGCCATCACAGCGCGCTGCCATCCATCCGATCAGGTTCGGTCGGCCGCGCGGCGTGAACGGCAGCATCAGGAGGAATTCCGGCTCGGTCTCGCCGGGCACGGTCGCCACGATGTAGGTGGGGTTCATCGGCGCGGACGTGTTCGTGTCGCCGGCGAGGCTCTGCGCGACGTCCCACAGATCCTCCTTGCTGTAGAACACTTCCGGGTCCTTCATGTGAAACGTGCGGTAGGTCTCGGCCTGAATCTGGAACATGAGCTCGGGATACCGCACGTGCTCCCGCAGCGAAGCGGGCATGTCAGCTTCGTCATGGAAGAGGTCGGGAAACAGCGCGCTATAGGCCTGGATGATCGGGTCTTGCTCCTCGAAGCGGTAGAGCTTCGTGTCACCGTTGTAGGCGTCGACCGTCGCTTTCACCGAGTTGCGCACGTAGTTGGTGCTCTCCCCGAAAGCCGCGACGTTCACGCGCTTTGAATACGGGTGGAAGTCCGACGAGGTGTAGCCGTCGACGATCCAAACCAATCGTCCTTCGTCGGTAATCACCAGATAAGGATCCTGCTCCCAATGGATGAACGGGGCTATGTGCCGCAGCCGCTCACGCACATCGCGATGCATCATCATGCGGCTGCTCTCGTTCATTTGGCCGGTGAGGACGACGTTGTAGTCGCCGGTGGCAACCGACGCAGCCAGGCGTAACAGCAGAGAGTGGATCGGGAAGCCGCCCGTGCCATCATAGTTGGCTAAGACATTCTCGTCGCCGGAGGGATAGTCGAATTCTTCCTGGTCCGTGCCGACAAAGACGGTGGAATCGGTGAACTCGCCGTAGTAGATCTCGGGACGCGTCAGCTTGAGGTCGTCTGATTTCACGACCGGCGGCGCGTCTTGAATCAGCAGTACGGGCAGGCCGTCATCGGTGGTGCGGTTGACCTCTGACATCACGACGCCGTAGCCGTGCGTGTAGATCATGTTGCGGCTGACCCAGCTATCGCGCGCATCGCCCGACAACTGTGTCACATCAATCTCGCGGGGGGACAGCAAAACCTGCTTGATCTTGCCGTCGATCGTGTAGCGGTCGATGTCCACGTCCGGGAACCGGTAGTACGGCCTGAGAGCCTGGATCTGCGTGATGGTGTCGTTGAATGCCCGCACGTCCCACAGTCGGATGTTGTCGACCAACGTGGCATGGTCCGCGACGTTGATCTCCTCCTTCTGTGACGAGCGAAACGTTTGTTCGGTCGCCCGTGTGGCGAGCCCAAAGGCCTGAGTCGTGGCCTTGATATGTCTCTCGATGTAGGACCGCTGCACTTGCAACTCGTTCGGCCGCACCTTGAGTATCTGAACGGCTTCCGGGAGCACGGCATTGGCGATGAGCGCGCCCGCGAGCAAGCCGACCGCCAGCCGTAGTTTCATCATCGCGATCAGCGGGATGCAGACCAGGGCGGCGGCGATGACTACCCATCGCAACACTAACGTCACGTTCTCGTCGACATAGTCCATGCCGGTCATGAACGGATGTTGGTTCATGAGCAGGCTGTAGCGGCCGAGGTAAAACCACGCCGCCAGCGCCGCCAAGGCGACCCCGGCGAGAATCTTCGCGAAATTCGTTTGCGTCGCACCAGGTAGAAGAAGGGGGTTCGGGCCGGGGTCAAACTCCTCCACGGAACCGCCGCCGGTGCGGAACTTCTTGAGCTTTTCGAACAGTTGCCAGCCACGTCCCGACGCCCAGAACACAAGGATCGAGAATACCGCGACGACGAACACGAAGCGCAGCAGTTGCGTGTAGAAGGGAAGCCGGAAAAGGTAGAACGGCAATTCCTCGTTGAACACCGGGTCCGTCCAGGCATTTGCTTCCGCGCTCAGACCGAGCGAGCCGACGAACGCCATTACCGTTTTCGAGTCCACTGCCGAGCCGATGAAGACAATCGCGACGACCAGCAGGGCGGCCATCACGAGCCGGCGGTAGAGTGTGCCTCCGGCTTCCGGCACTGACGCGAAGCGGATGCCCTTGCCATGGGCCCACAGCAGCGTGAGCCATGCGATCGTTGAGCCCACGACAGCCGGCAACACCTGATAGAGCAGCATGTTGTACCAGGTGGAAAGCTGGTTCACTTCTTGCCACCACTGATAGTCGATCACCAGTTCCGCGAAGGTCCGGGAACCGGCGAGAACAATTAAGACGGAGGCGATCAGAATGATGTTGCGGATTTGCGAGGGTTGCATGCGGGGACCTTTGTGAGTTCTCGTGGGGCTGGCGTCGCCCTAGTGTAACGGCTCTCTCGTGGCCGCCGCCTGATAGGACTGGCTGGTGAAGCTAGGTGACGACACCGACCGGCGCCCGCCAAACCGTCTTGCCCGCGACGATTGTGGCCACTGGGCCGCCTCGGAACGCGTGGTCGTGGAAAGGGGAATTCTTACTCTTGGACTGCGACTCGTTGACATCGAAGACCCATTCTCGGCTAGTGTTGAATACGGTGACATCAGCAGGGCCGCCGACGGTCAGCTTCCCGCGGTCGAGCCCGAGTACCTCGGCCGCGCCGCTCGTGAACAACCTCACCATGTGCTTGAGGTCGATCTTGCCCGGATGGACCAACTCTTCCAGCGTCAGGCCAATCGCCGTCTCCAGACCGGTGACGCCGAACGGACAACGCTCGAACTCCTGCATCTTCATGTTGCCCGTATGCGGAGCGTGATCGGTCGCGATGGCGTCGATTGTCCCGTCGATCAGTCCTTCGAGGGCGGCGTTCTTGTCGATGTGAGCCCGTAGCGGCGGCTTCATTTTGTAGTTACCGTCGTAGCCCGCGATATCTGTGTCGGTCAGCGCGAAGTGATGCGGCGTCACTTCGCTTGTGACGCGGATACCGAGACGTTTCGCATGACGCACCATCTCAATCGAGTTGCGCGTCGAGATATGCGCGATGTGAATCGGCGCTCCGGTCGCTTCGCTGAGGATGATGTCCCGCGCCACCATGACATCCTCGGAGCAGCCGGGGACGCCGCGCAGCCCTAGCCGGACCGAGTGAGCGCCCTCGTGGATGTTACCGCCCATGCTGAGGTTGAGGTCTTCGCAATGATCGATCACCGTCAGGCCGAACGAAGCGGCATATTCCATGGCGCGGCGCATCACGCGCGAGTTCATCACGGGGCGGCCGTCGTCTGAGATGGCGACGATGCCGGCCTTGTGCATGGAGCCGATTTCCGCAAGCTGCTCGCCTTTGCTTTCTTTGGTGATGGCCCCGATCGGATAGACGTTCACGATCGCCGAGCGGCGTGCGCGTTCGACAATGAAGCTTGTTACCGTGGGACTGTCGTTCACCGGAATCGTGTTCGGCATGCAGCAGACGGTCGTGAAACCACCTGCCGCTGCTGCCCGCGACCCGGTCTCAATCGTCTCGGCATGTTCGATGCCGGGCTCACGCAGATGCACGTGGATATCGAGGAAGCCCGGCGCGACGAAACAGTCGCTCGCATCTAGGATCTCCGCGTCCGTCGCGTCGATGGAGAGCTCGATCGCGGCCACCTGGCCGTCTTCGAGCAAGACGTCATGCTTGGCGTCGATTCCCGATGACGGCTCGATCAAATGGCCGTTCTTGATCAGCAGGCGGCTCATTAGTTGTTCGACTCCCCGGTATGGCCGCATACCCTCTCAAGCACTGCCATCCGGATCGCAACGCCGTTCTCGACTTGGTTCAGGATGACCGAACGCGGCGAATCCGCGACTTCGGATGAAATCTCACGGCCCCGATTGATCGGACCGGGATGCATCACGATGGCGTCGGGCTTGGCGCGTCGGAAGTGTTCCCACCGCAGGCCATAGAACTGGAAGTACTCGTTCTTGGGGAAGTTCAAGACGTTCTGTCTCTCGAGCTGCACGCGCAACATCATGATGACGTCGGCGTTGGTGACGGCTTCGACGATGTTGTGGGTCAAGACGGTCCCGGGGGCCAGTTTGGCTAAAGGCTTCGGTGTCATGGTGGCGGGTCCACAGAGCACGATCTCCGCGCCGAATTTCGAAAGCAGGTAGACGTTTGATCGGGCGACGCGACTGTGGCCTACGTCGCCGATAATCGCGACGCGTAAACCTTCGAGCGTCGGCCGGTGGTCGAGGATAGTAAGCGCATCGAGCAGGGCCTGTGTGGGATGCTCGTGCAGTCCGTCGCCGGCGTTGATAATCGGCGTCGATAGATAACGCGACAGGAAGTGCGGCGCGCCTGATGCCGAGTGACGCATTACGATCGTGTCGGGAAGCATCGCCGCCAGGGTGTTGAGGGTATCAACGAGCGACTCGCCCTTTGACAAACTCGAACCTTCGCCGGAAATCGAAATCGTGTCCGCGCCCAGACGTTTGGCGGCAATCTCAAAGCTGGCCCGCGTTCGTGTCGACGGCTCGAAGAAGAGGTTGACGATCGACTTGCCGCGTAGCGTGTCGAGCTTCTTGGCGCTCTCTCCCGGCTTGCGTTTGTGGTGATGCCCACGTTTGAGCAACCACTCAATCTCGCTCCGATCTAGGTTTTCGATTCCCAGCAAGCCGGGCCGCACTACTACTGAGCCTGAGGAACTCATCCCGCGACCTTCTCCACCAGCAGGACCCGCTCGTCGCCGTCAATCGACTCGACCTTGACCTCGACGATTTCTTCGTCCTCGGTCTCGACACGGCGGTCGACGTAGTCCGCCTCGATCGGCAATTCGCGGTGCCCTCGATCAATCAGCACGCATAACCGCACGGCGCCCGGCCTGCCATGGTCGAGCAGCGCCCGTAGCGCGGCGACCGTCGTGCGGCCGGTGTAGAGCACGTCGTCAACGAGAAGTACGAGTTTGCCGTCGACGGAAAACACGATGTCGGTGGCGTTGTGGACGGGGTGGTGGGAGACCGTCGTCAGGTCGTCTTTGTAGAGGGTGATATCAAGGCTTCCGAATGGGATCTCGTGGCCGGCGACATCCTTAAGCTTCTCCGCCAGGCGTTCTCCGAGCACGGCACCGCGGCGATGGATGCCCACGACGACAAGTTGTTGACTTGATGGGGTTTTCTCAATAATTTCGTGAGCCAAACGCACCAGCGAGCGGTCCACTTCCGAGCCGCTCATCAACTGGGATTTCGTCTGGGTTTGGCTCATTCCGGCGCGAGGCGACACTTAAGATAGCACACCCTTTCCCCCGCTCAGAAGGCTCTTGGCACCGCCTCTGCAAGCGGATTCCACGAAGGGCGCCCGCTCCGTTTCGGCTCTCTCCGGCGCGTGCCGGGCCGTCATCGGCCGATCAGATGAAGTATTGTAAAGAGAAGGGCGAAACGAGCCTCCGAACCGCGGGATGCGGCGGCGGTAGGCACAGATAGTTGCACTTCGTCCTGGAAGCGGCTGGATCACGTCCAAGATGGCCGATCCGGGCCGTCGAAGCACCAAAACCTAACCGGTCGCTCGCGGCGGGTCCTCTCGCACCGATGCGCGGACTTCCGCCAGCTGGCACCGGCAGTACGATCCCTTTGGTCAGGAACACTTAACGATGTCCAAAAGCTTACTCAATATCCCACCTCCATCCGAGGAACGCATCGTTCCGGATGAGGTCATACGCGATCTCTACGACAGGATGCTCCAGATCTACTACGTCGAAGAGCGCATGAAGGTGTTCGTCAAGCAGGGCAAGTGCACCTTCAATGCCCCGACGCGCGGACACGAGAAGGTCCAAGCCGGAATACCGATGTTGCTTCAACCCGGCCACGACTGGTTCTACACGTACTACCGCGAGAAGGGCGTCGCCATCTCGCTCGGTATGGACCTGAAGGACATCTTCCTCGGCATGCTGAGCCGCGATGGTGACCCGAACTCCGGCGGCGTCAATATGCCGGAGCAGTGGTCATCCCGCGACTTGAAGCTCGTTTCACAGACCGCCTGTACAGGCACGCAGTATCTACCCGCCGTGGGAATGGCCAAAGCCTGCAGGGAGAACGGCACCGACCAAGTCGTGTACGTTTCCTCCGGTGAGGGCGCGACGAGCGAAGGTGAGTTCTTCGAGGCGCTCAACTGGGCGCAGCGCGAATCGCTGCCCGTGCTTTTCGTCGTTCAGAACAACGGTTACGCGATTAGCGTGCCGCAGGCCAGCCAGACCTCCTCGAAGGTACACCGCATTGCCGAGGGCTTCGGAATGCGGACGCACCCGCTCGACGGCACGTGGTTCGAGCCGATGTATCAGATTCTTCCCGAAGTGATCCAGTACATCCGCGACGGCAACGGGCCGGCTCTGATCGAGTGCAGCGTGGTTCGTCTGGAATCGCACTCGTCCTCGGACGACCAGAAGAAGTATCGCTCCGAAGACGAGTTGGAAGAGATCCTCGAGCGTGACCCCGTTCTGCTTACCGAGAAATACGTTCTGCGCAACAAGTTGATGACCAAGTCGGAGATCGAGTCCCTGCGGGGCGAGATCAAAGAGAAGGTCGACAAGGCGGCCGAGGAAGCCGACAGCTACCCGTTCCCGCAGAACTACGACGTCATGGAGCACGTCTTCTCCGGGCGGTCCCCTGTTGATGAAGAGCCTGACCCGAACTTCGCGTCTGACCAGAAGGTCAGCATGGTGCATGCCATCAACAGCGGCCTGAGCGAAGAGATGGAGCGCAACCCGAAGATTTACATGTGGGGCGAGGACATCGGCGACCCCAAGGGCGGCGTTTTCGGCGTGACCCGCGGTCTGGGTGAGAAGTTCCCCGGCCGGGTTGTGAATTCAGCACTAGCCGAGGCAAGTATCGTTGGTATCGCCGGCGGCATGGCCACGGGTGGTTACAAGCCCATCGTCGAGATTCAGTTCGCCGACTACATCTGGCCCGGCTTCTTACAGTTGCGCGACGAGATTGCCACGATCCGCTGGCGTAGTGACGGCGTCTGGGACTCGTCGATCGTCGTGCGAGTCGCCGTCGGCGGATACATCAAGGGCGGCCCCTGGCACTCGGCCAACATTGAGACCTACTTCGCGCATATCCCGGGTTGGTACGTCGTCTATCCGTCGACCGCGGCCGACGCCAAGGGACTCATCAAGACGGCTGCGCGATGCGAAGACCCCGTCATCTTCTTGGAGCACAAGGGGCTTTATCGGCGCATGGACGCCCGTACTCCGGAACCTGATAGCGACTACATGATTCCGTTCGGGAAAGCCCGCGTCGTGCGTGAAGGGTCCGATCTGACAATCGTTGCCTGGGGAACGGCGGCTCATCTTTCTGAGCGCGTTGCCGAGCAACTTGAGGAAGAGGGAGGCGCGTCCGTCGAGGTCATCGATTTGCGCAGTATTGTTCCCTGGGACCAAGAGCGCGTTTTCGAGAGCATCCGCAAAACCAACCGCGTACTCATCGCCCACGAAGACACGGTGACCATGGGCTTCGGAGCGGAAGTGGCCGCCAGGGTGGCCGATGAATGCTTCGATTGGCTTGACGCCCCCGTTGCCCGCTTCGGCGCTAAGGATTGCTTTATCCCTTCGGCAGCGAACCTCGAAGTCGAGGTGTTGCCGTCAGTGGAAACAATTCGGGCAGCGGCGGAAAGAGTCTTGACGTACTAACGCCGGTGCTCTCGACAGAGCGCACGTATGAGATCGATTTCGATTGATTGGCTTGGTGCCGCTTCGGCGGTGATGGCCGTGTTGCTGATGGCCGCCGCCGGCTTGGCAAGCTGCTCTGATCCGCAACCCAACGCCAGCCCGAACCTGGGCGGCGTCTCGATCACCCTCCCGGACGGCGCCGTCGTTCACGCAGAGGTTGTGAGTACCGTCGCCGAGCAGCAGCGTGGCCTCATGTTTCGCCGCGATCTCGCGCCCGACCGCGGAATGCTGTTCAACTTCACGAGCTACGAGCAGCGGCCCTTCTGGATGTTTCAGACGCTCATCCCTCTCGACATCATCTGGATGGACCCCGAAGGCGTAATTGTCGAGATATCGGCGGACACGCCCCCCTGTGGTTCGACCAATCCTGCCGACTGCCCCGACTATGGTGGTTCTGTGAAGTCTCAGTCCGTGCTTGAGATGGCGGGCGGTCAAGCGGCGGCGCATCGGCTCAAGGTGGGGGACCGCATCCGGTTCTAGACTCTCGCTGGGCTGGCCTCATCCCTTCGAAACCCGTTATCCTCCGAGTACATGAACGAGCAACAACTACGAGAGCTTCTTGACGAGGTAGCCGCGGGTACGCGCGATACGGCCGACGCGCTCGATCGGCTTCGCCACATGCCTTTCGAGGACCTGGGGTTCGCCAAGGTCGACCATCACCGCGCGCTTCGCCACGGCATGCCCGAGGTGATTCTCGGGCGGGGTAAGACGGTCGACGAAGTCCGCGAGATCTCAGCGAAGCTGCTGGAGCAGTCACAGAACCTATTAGTGACCCGCGCCAGCGAAGAGATGGCCGAGGCGGTCCGAGGTCTCGACTCGGCGGCCGACTACATGCCGCGCTCGGGCGCCATCCGCGTCTGGCGCGATAGGACGATCGTGGGCAAGAGCAAGATCGCCATCGTATGCGCGGGCACAAGTGATATCCCGGTTGCCGAAGAAGCAAGAGTCACGGCCGAGGTGATGGGCAACGAGGTGGATACGATCTACGACGTGGGCGTGGCGGGCATCCACCGGCTTCTCTCCAACCGCGAAAGGCTGGGTTCGGCGCGCGTGGTCATCTGTTGCGCCGGGATGGAGGGTGCGCTGCCGAGCGCGGTCGGCGGGCTCGTTTCTGTCCCCGTGATCGCTGTGCCCACCAGCGTCGGCTACGGTGCGAGTTTCAATGGACTGGCGGCCCTGCTGGGGATGCTCAATAGCTGTGCCAGCAACGTGACTGTTGTGAACATCGACAACGGCTTCGGCGCTGCGTATTTCGCCACTCTGATCAATCGTATCTAGGCGCGGAGCTTGTTGTTTACACCCCGTGGGCTGACGGGCTAGAATTGGGTTTTGCAGTTCTCTCCCCCGGCAGATTCTTCTGCTTATCCGCTGAACCAGCCTAGTCGCTTATTCTTCCGCGGCGCCTCCTGGGGCTTCAAGGTACAACTATGGCGAATGTAGTAATTCTTGGTACGCAGTGGGGCGACGAGGGCAAGGGAAAGATCGTCGACCTTGTCGCCGACCGTTTTGATGTCGTGGCGCGGGCCCAGGGGGGCCACAACGCCGGCCACACGGTGTACATCGGGGATAAGAAGTTCATCCTCAAGCTGGTGCCGAGCGGGGTTCTGCGGCCAGGAAAGAAGGTCGTTATCGGCAATGGTGTCGTGATTGACCCCGCTGCCCTGCTTCAGGAAATCGATGCGCTCTCCGGCGCGGGCGTCGAGATCGAGGGCAACCTCTTCATCAGCAACCGGGCGCACGTCATCTTTCCGTATCACCGCATGATGGAGAAGGCTACCGAGGACACTCCCGGCAAGATCAAGATCGGGACGACATCGCGCGGCATTGGGCCCAGCTATGAAGACAAGATCGGCCGCCGCGGTCTGCGTGTCGCGGAGCTGATGAACGGCGACGAGTTTCGGGCGCAATTCGAGGCGAATGCCCGCGAGAAAGACCTTCTCGCCAAGGCTCTGAACATCGGAGAAACCAGGGACTTCGATGCCATTTTCGACGAGTACCGCGCCTACGCCGACCGCATCCGACCCTTCGTTTGCGATACCGCGAGCTACCTTCAGAAGGCTATGGGCAGCGGCAAGAAAGTGCTGTTCGAGGGCGCGCAGGGCACGATGCTTGACATCGACCACGGCACGTATCCTTTTGTGACGTCATCGAATGCCACGGCGGGCGGCGTATGTACCGGACTGGGTGTCTCGCCCGTACACGTCGACGCGGTAATCGGGATTGTGAAGGCCTACATCACGCGGGTCGGCGGCGGGCCATTCCAGACCGAAGCGGAAGGCGATGCGGCTCAGAGGTTGCGCGACCAAGGCGGAGAATACGGCTCGGTAACGGGCCGGCCGCGGCGCTGTGGCTGGTTCGACGCTCCCTTACTGCGGTACTCGAACACCATCAACAGCTTCGCATCGCTGATTGTGACCAAACTCGATGTCCTTGACGGACTCAAGACCATTCCCGTCTGCACGGCGTACCGCTACAAGGGCGAGATTCTCGCAGACATGCCGGCCCTGCCGCACGTCTTGGAGGGCGTCGAGCCGGTTTACGACGAGCGCCCCGGCTGGGAGGGCACGACCAAGGGTGTCACCGACTACGACGCCCTGCCGCAGGGGGCCAAGGACTACGTGCAGTTCCTCTCCGACCAAGTTCAAGTGGAGATCGGAGCCATCTCGACCGGCCCTGAGCGCGATGAGACGATCCTGGTCAAGGGCTCAACCCTGGAAAGACTGTTGAAGTAAGCGCCTATTAGACGGTCAGAGGAAAGTCGAGATGGTCTGGGCGCGGACGTCACGATAATAGAAGGATGCCTCTTCTTCCTTTCGACGAAGCACGAGACTTGATCGCTGCGCGTATGGCCGAGGGGTTGACGCTGCCTCCCACGGAGACCGTGCCCCTCGCCGAGGCGTTGGGACGCGTGGTGGCGACCGATACCGTTGCCGATCGTGACTACCCGCCTTTCAATCGTTCGACGCGAGACGGCTACGCGGTGATCGCGTCGGACGTCGCCGATCCACCGGTGACTCTAGACGTTATTGGAGAAACGCGCGCGGGCGAGGCCTCACAGTTCCGCATCGAGCCGGGCCAAGTAGTGCAGATTATGACGGGCGCGCCGGGACCGGAAGGGGCGGACTCGGTGGTGATGCAGGAATATGCGCAGCGCGACGGTGACCGCGTGACCTTGGAGCGTGGCGTCGCCAGCGGCAAGAATTTGATTTTTCGGGGTAGCGAGACCCAGACCGGCGAAGTCGTACTCAAGGCGAGCGCGGTGTTGGGCTATCCCGAGATTGCCTTGCTGGGATCGGTTGGATGCGCGGGAGTCGAGGTCCACGGCCGACCCGAGGTCGCGATTCTCTCGACGGGCGACGAAGTGTTGCCGATTGACGCAACGCCTGAGCCCTATCAGATCCGCAACTCGAATGCCTATTCGTTGGCGGCGCAGGTGCGCCGGGCGGGCGGTGAGCCTCGCATCCTGCCGATCGCGCCCGACACGCAGGAGCGCACGCGCGAGCTGATCGAACAGGGCTTGCAATCCGATTTACTGCTGCTGTCCGGAGGGGCTTCGGTCGGCAAGTACGACTACGTGGCGAGCGCTCTCCGCGACCTGGGAGCTGAGTTCTTCCTTACCGGTGTCGCGATTCAGCCCGGCAAGCCGCTGGTGTTTGTGAAAGTCGGCGGCAAACCCGTTTTCGGCCTTCCCGGTAACCCGATTTCAACCATGGTGACGTTCGAGCTCTTCGCCCGCGTGGCCGTCGATTTGCTCGCGGGACGAAAGTCCTCGCGGATGCTCTTCAGCGCCGCCCGCCTCACGAAGGACTTCAAGCACAAGCCCGCTCTGACGCGTTTTCTGCCCGCGATACTGAGCGGCGATTACGGTGATGTAACGGTCGATCCGGTACAATGGCAAGGTTCGGGTGATTTGGTCGCTTTGGCCCGCGCGGACTGCTTCCTGGTGGCCACACCGGACCGCAAATCCTGGGAAGCCGGAGAGTGGATCTCGATCCTACCCAGGTGAAAAAACTCTCTCACTACGACGACCGCGGCACTGCCCGCATGGTGGATGTGAGCGACAAATCGCCAACCCGCCGCACTGCCCGCGCCCATGCTTTCGTGAAGCTGCCGGCGGCGGTGATTGAGAAGCTCCCGGAGAACCCCAAGGGTGACCCGCTTGAGGTGGCGCGCATCGCCGGCATCAGTGCCGCTAAGCGCACCGGCGAGCTGATTCCGCTGTGCCACCCGCTGCCGATCACGCACGCCGATGTTGAGATTCGCCTCGGTCCCAGCGGCGTTGAAATCGAATCAAGTGTGACAACCACGGGTCCCACAGGCGTCGAAATGGAAGCGCTTACGGCGGTCTCCATCGCTGCGCTGACCGTGTACGACATGACGAAGGCGCTCGATAAGTCGATCGAAATCGGAGACATCTATCTGCTGGAGAAAGAAGGGGGTAAGAGCGGCTACTATCAGCGCAAGGCAGGCTGACGGCGAAACCGCCGACGTGAACGAAACGTATAGCGAACCATGAACGCTCTTAAGACGACCGTGAAGAAACCTTATGCTGATCCCCGTCGCACCGGGTTGTTCGTGTGCACAGCGCTTCTCGTGGCGCTCATGGTCGCTGTCGGCTCCCTACCGCTCGCCGCGCAGGGACGAGCGGAAGAAATCCTTTCCGTTGGAGACGACCTGATCTTCGGGTCGGAGGTCAACGTGGTCACCGTTCCGGTCACAATCACGGATCGCAAGGGCGTCTACGTCAACGGGCTGGAGGCGTTCGATTTCCGGATCTATGACAACCAAAAGGCTCAGGTGATCGACAGTTTCGACGTGGCTTTCCTGCCGATCTCGATGGTGATTTGTGTCCAATCGAGCTCCCGTGTCGAGGGTATCCTGCCGGAGGTCCAGAAGACCGCCATTCTCTTCACCGAGATGGTCCTGGGCGAGTTCGGGCAAGCCTCTTTGATTGCGTTTGATCAGCGAGTGCGCCTGATGCAGGATTTCACCAGCGACTCCAAAGAGATTGAGAAGGCGCTCAAGGAGATCACGCTAGGCAGCGATGCCGTAAGGCTGAGCGATTCGGTGTACGACGGCATTCGGATGCTTGTGAAGCGGCCGAGCACGCATCGCAAGGTGATTGTCGTGATCTCAGAGAACCAGGAAACGGCCAGCGATGTGGGCTTGGGTGAGACCATGCGGACGGCGCAGATCCACGACATCATGGTCTACCCGATCAGGTTGTCGTCGATCAAGGGTTGGTTTAAGCGCGACGACAAGCCGATTCCGCCTTCGATTCCACCCGGAGTGCAGGCTCGGGCGTCGATCCCCGGTGCGGCCGATACGCCGACGACGACGATGCAGCACAGTGTGCGGGCGACACCGAACATGATTCCCATCGTGATTGATCTCGTGCGCGGCGTGAAGAACCTGATCTTCCGCAATCCTCTGGAGCTGCTGGCCGCTGGTACGGGGGGCAAAGTGTATTCCCCGCTGACCGAGGACGGCATCCAGAACGCGATCATGGGCATAGGCGAGGATTTGCGTAGCCAATACTTGTTGACCTACCGGCCCAACAATCTGAACGACAGCGGCATCTTCCACCGGATAGAAGTGGCAGTGTCGTATGAGAGAGCGAAGGTGCGCGCCCGGCCGGGTTACTGGCAGGGCCCCGCCCCGGTCGCCAACGGTGAACCCGCCGACCCGGCCGCGCAACCCTAGCCTCGATTCGCTGCACTCTACCTCGATCTACGACGACTGGAAGGAGATTTCGCTTGACTCCAAGAGGAATTCTGGACCAAGCCAGCAGCGGCTTCGCCTCATTGAAGGTCTCTGAAGATATCCGGGTGGCGGCCCTGGCCCACCTGGAGGACTGGCTTGAACACGATAAGTTCGCCGGCCTTGCGCCCGCCGAGCGCACCGACTATCGGCCGCTGCTCGAGTGGATGGTTTCAGCCGGGAAGTTCGACCTGCTGCTGGACAGTTTTTATCAGGTGATGCCGTTCGGGACCGGCGGACGACGTGGGCCGGTGGGCATCGGGCCGAATCGGATCAATCCTTTTACCATCGCGTCCTCGGTGCAGGGGCACGTCGTTTATTTGCGAGAGCGGCTGGGGGCGGACGCAGCCTTGAAGGTTGTCGTCGCCTACGATGTTCGCCTCTTCGCTGACCTGCGTCAGCTTTACCCGGCCGATATCCCGAACCCGGTAATGGGGCTCTCGTCCAAAGACTTCGCCCACATCTCGACGGCTGTCTATTGTGCCGGCGGTGTCGAGGTGTACCTGCTGCCCGACGAGTTGAACGATTATATCTCGACGCCGGAGTTATCGTTTCTGATTCGCCGTTACAACGCCCATGGCGGACTGAATACGAGCGCGTCGCACAATCATCCCGATGACAACGGCGGCAAGTTCTATAACGACCGCGGCGGACAGGAGATTCCGCCCTACGACGAGCAGATGGTCAAGATCGTCGTAGGCATTGAGTCAGTCGACATCATGCCGTACGGCGAGGCGCTCACCTCGGGGCTCGTGCACGCCATCACGCCCGAAGACCGCAAGGCCTATATTGATCTCAATCTTGGCTTGCGCCTGGGGTCGGGCACGGGCGGAGCGAAGATCGTTTACACACCGCTGCATGGCACGGGACGCAATACAGTCGGCGTCTGCCTGCAGTCCATGGGGTTCGAGGAAGGCAAGCAGTTCTTCACGGTCGAGTCGCAGAAGGAGTACCGCGGTGACTTCGCGAACGTGGAATTCCGCACGCCGAATCCGGAAGTGCCGGAATCGCTCGGAGAGGCGATCGAGATCGCGAAGGAGGTCGGCGGGGACCTGATTCTGGCTACGGATCCGGATGCTGACCGCATCGGCGGCGCGGTTCCCTGGCAGGGCGACTACGCCTTTGTCAACGGCGACGAGTTTGCGACGATCCTCACCCGCTATCGACTCGAATCGCTACAGCGCGCCGGCAAGCTGCCCGCTCACCCGATCATTTTGAAGACGCAAGTCACGACGGAGTTAATGGCGCGGGTCGGCAAGGCGTTTGGGGCGTCGGTCATCGGTGATCTTCTCGTGGGCTTCAAGTATGTGGGCGACATCATCGATCACCTCGAACGTGAAGGACGCTTCGGCGACGTGGTAGCGGGGCCCGCGGACTTCATCGTCGCGGCGGAAGAGAGCCACGGCCTGCTCGTGACTCCTGAGATTCGGGACAAGGATGCAGCCGGGGCCGCCGTGGTCTTGGCCGAGTTGGTTGCCGAGTTGAAGCAGTCCGGCGGAACGCTCTACGGCTATCTGATCGACACCTACAAGAGTTACGGGTACTTCCGCAGTATGCTGCGCTCGACGATCATGCAGGGCGCCGCCGGCACAGCCGCGATGAACGAGATCCAGCAGGAGTTGCGGACGAATCCGCCGAAGGAAGTCGGTGGCCTCAAAGTCGTGTCCGTGAATGACTATTGGGACACGGCGAAGTGGGGTGAGTTCAAGTCCGAAACGGACCGCAGTGCTCGCAATTTCATCACCTTCCAGTTCGAGGGAGACATGAAGGCGAGCATTCGCCCGTCCGGCACCGAACCGAAGAACAAGATCTACATCGAAAGGGGGACGGAGCCTCTCGGGCCGGATGTTTCCGACGAACGGTTTTTCGAGGTAAGACGGCGGATCGATGAAGAGGTCGAGGCATTCTCGAACGCGTGTATGAAGATGATGCTCGCGATCGCAGGCGTGGAGATGCCCGACTACAGCTACCGCATTTCAGATCTTGTGACACTTGAGCGGAAGCGCCACTTCGCTACGACGTTTACTCCCGAACTGGAAACCCGCGTTGAAAAGTTAGCCGACGGCGAAGGGAGTAGAGAGGAACTGAATCGCTGGATTGATTCGGAACTCGGCAGCTACGGACCCGACTCCCGGCTGCTGGTCGCCGGAGCATTCCGTGCTTACCTTGACTCGGCTCGTAGGAGCGATCCGTCGAAGGCGGTAGTTCACGATCTTGCGGAGTCGGTCTTCTTCTCGTAGGAACGACGAGAACTACCCGCGCTCGATCAGCGCCACAACCCGCGCTTCGGCAGCTGAGCCCTCGCCCACCGGCCCCAGGCCTTCGGCGGTCTTGGCCTTCAGACCGACCCTGCCCATCTCGATTCCCAGCACGCGGGCGACATTCTTGCGGATCGCGTCACGGTGCGGGCCGACCTTCGGACGCTCTAGGCCGATCACCACGTCGACGTTCACGATGCGATAGCCGTTGTCTTCAAGCAACTGCCGGGCGTGTGCGAGAAACACTTCGCTGTCGGCGTCTTTCCACTTCGGATCGGACGGAGGAAAGTAGTGGCCGATGTCACCGAGGCCGGCGGCGCCTAGCAAGGCATCAGTGAGAGCGTGAAAGAGAATGTCCCCGTCGGAATGCCCGGAAAGTCCCTTGTCAAACGGGATCTCCACGCCGCCAATGGTCAACTTGTGACCCTGGACAAGACGGTGGGAGTCGTAGCCGATGCCGACTCTTAAGTCGGTGCTCATGAAGATACGGCGTCAGCTTCAGGAAGCTGCGCGGTCTCTTCCTGGTAGAACAGCCGCGCCAGCGCCATGTCACTGGGACGGGTAATCTTGATGTTCCGGTCGCTGCCGAGGACGATGTGGACCGTTTCGCCCAGATGCTCGACGAGGCTGGCCTCATCAGTGCCGATGAAACCCTCACTCTCAGCACGGCCGAACGCATCCCGCAGTAGCGCCGTGCGAAAGACTTGCGGCGTCTGCGCCAACACAATCCGCTCGCGCAATAGGGTGGACTCGATAACGGCTTTGTCTGCTTGCTTGATCGTGTCGACCGGAGGAATGCCGAGGATCGCGGCGCCAACTTCCGCGGCCTTCTGAATCGTCCCCTCGATCTGCCCGACGGTGACGAAGGGTCTGACAGCGTCGTGTACGGCGACGAGATCCGTGTCCGGCGATACCTGTTTGAGTGCGTTGCCGACCGACTCCTGCCGGTTGCGTCCACCCTCGACGAGTCGAACCGGTTTCGGGTAGCCCTCTTCGGCAAGCTGCTCGCTCATCGACGCGATATCCTCTTGCCGCACCGCTACGATAATCTCCGAGACGCTATCGGTGGCGATGAACTTGCGGATCGTGTGGAGCAGGATCGGTGCGCCCTCCAACAGCATGAACTGCTTGCGGCTCGTCCCGGCCGATTCCGCCGAGTACTTTCCCATCCGTGTCCCCAGCCCGGCGGCTGGAAGGATTGCTGCGACTTTCATGGATCAGCGTCCCGCTGTTTGCTCAACCTTGTGAGAGGAGGGTGTGCCCTTCGCGACGGGTACGGGCCGGTCCTGTCCTCTTGACGCGGAAGGCGCTTGGGCTTTGTCGTCGTATCGTCCGAATATCATTTTGCCGGCCGTTGTTTGTAGCACGCTGGTGACGGAAACCTCTACCGTCTTTGAGATCTGCCGCCGGGCGTTGTCGACAACAACCATCGTACCGTCGTCGAGGTAAGCGACACCCTGATTATATTCCTTCCCTTCTTTGAGAATGAACACCCGCATCGTCTCACCGGGCAACACGACCGGCTTGAGCGAATTTGCAAGCTCATTGATATTGAGGATCGGCACGCCTTGCAGTTGCGCCACTTTGTTGAGGTTGAAATCGTTGGTCACGATCTTCCCATCGAGTTCTTTTGCGAGCTCGATGAGCTTGAGGTCGACCTCTTTGATCTTCGGGTAGTCTGCTTCGACGATCTGGACCTCCAAGTCGGCCATCTTCTGGATGCGTTGGAGGATATCCAAGCCGCGGCGGCCGCGGTTTCTCTTGAGCGAGTCGGCCGAGTCAGCCACCTGTTGCAGTTCCCAAAGCACGAACTGCGGCACGACAATGATCCCGTCAGCGAATCCCGTTTCGGCGATGTCCGCGATACGGCCATCAATGATTACGCTCGTGTCCAGAATCTTGTAAGAGTTCTTGCTCTTGTCGCCGCCGAACAGCCCTCCCAGCGCGCCCAGGTTCAGCATCTCACCATTGGCCGCGCCGACGACCAACCCGACGTACCACATCACCAGGAGTACACCGATCTGCAGGAACGCCAAGCTGTCGGTTTGTAGGCCCGCCCCCATGACCCGGCTCATAAGATAGGCTCCGACAATTCCGAGGATCGAGCCTATCGCGGCTCCAATCAACCGCTTCAAACTCACTCGGCGAAGGCGAACCTCGAAGACAATAATCGCGACGCCTATGAGTAGTCCCGTGGCGGCGGCGGGAATGGGCTCGAGCCCGAAAGGTAGGACGTGGTAGGAGAAGACCGAGAAGACGGCGAGGAATGCACCTCGAACAATCCAAAGGTCCGGCAAAACCGTTCTCCCAGAATGCGCTCGCGAGTCGATGAATCTCGCCCACACGACCGCAGTCGGGGCAAAATCCGACCCGAGTATATCACTGGCCGGGTGTGCGCACAAACGGAGATCTTCGCCCACGTGACTTTGCTAGGATGACCCTGCGGGGAGGTACAAACGTGAAAATAGTCCAGACCTTGATAGCGGGATTGCTTGTTGCGCCGTTCATTACAGCTGACGCGGTTCTTGCTGCTGACCGCCCGGTGGATCCAACGTTCCTCTACCGGCGTCTTCCCGAAGTCGCGCCTAAGGCCTCCGATCTCACGACCGCGAATTGCCGCTACCGTCCGCTGTTTGGAGCGGGCGCCGAGCAAGAGTCAGCACCCAAGGGCATTGCCCGGTATGGAGTGGTCGAAGTTGACGCCGGGGGGACTTGCGCTTCCGCGGCATACGCGAAGGAAGAGCAGATCTACTTCGTCCTCGAAGGACAAGGGGCTCTGCGTTACGGCGGGGAAGCCGTTGCCGTGAAGCCTGACGATTTCATGTGTCTGGCGCCGGGCTCGGAACACACTCTGAGTAGCAACTCGGGCGGACCGCTTCGCGTCGTGCTGATGGGCTATCACGTACCGGAAGGATCGGACTCAGGGTCGGGCGCGTCGGGCAAGCTGCGGATCGCGAATGCCTCTCAAGCCGAGAAGCGGGTTTTGCCGGGGCACCCTGCCTCGACGAAGTATCTTTTGTTGATGGGCGGCAAAGACAGCAAGCGGGATTTGATCGCGGCGGGCCAGGTGTTGACGAGTCTTTTCATCATGGAGTTCGACGCCGGTGGCACAAACCATCCACACCACCACATCAAGGAAGAGGAAGTCTATCTTCTGCTCGACGGTTACGGAGAGATGGTGGCCGGCGGCGGCATGGACGGTGTCGAGGGGCGTCATGCCGCGACGCCAGGCGATGCCTATTTCGTTCGGCTGAACGCTACGGTCGGGTTCTATGCTGATGCCGGACTTGGTGACAAGAAGGCCCGTATCCTGGCGGTACGCTCGCTCTATCCCGGGATGAAGAAGTAGCAGGCGCCGAGGGACCGTCGACCTGGAGGTCGACGCTGCCCGCCAGGAGGCGCGTCCCACTGCTACGCACCTCAATGGGAGTGCGGCTCAAGAGCGTCCCGGTTGACCCTGCTGATAGGTTTGGGTACTGCGTCCGTGGCCCAGATAGCCGTGTGATATGCTGACTCACATTCCCTGAAAAGCCATGATTTCGCTGTCTTCTCTCCCCCGGATTTGTGTGCCGTTGGGGGTTGCCGACGTGTCGAAACTCGAGCGCCTCGCGGTAGCGGCCTGCGATGACGGCGAGGACTTTCTCGAGGTGCGTCTCGACATGCTCGACGAGCCGCAAGCCGGCATCCGAGTCTTTCGTCGAATCGCGCGGCGGTATCCCAATGTGGTGCTTCTGGCAACGTGCCGGCGCAAGCCGAACGGCGGAGAGTTTCGAGGGTCGATCGAGGCGGAGATCGCGATTCTCGATGATGCGGCGCGTGCCGGAGCAGGCATTGTCGATGTCGAAATTGAGACCGCGGAAGAAGCGCCGTCGTTGCTTGAGGTTTTCGACGGGCAGACCCGCCTGCTGATCTCGTACCACAACTTCGAGAAGACGCCCGCGCTTTCGCGCGTGATGCGCCGCTTGCAAAAGATTCCGGCCGACCTTTACAAAGTCGCCGTCTTCGCTCGGAAGCCCAGCGATGCATTGCGGACGCTGGATCTCGCGGCCTCTGGCTTGGACCATCCCATCGTTTCGCTGGCGATGGGCGAGGTCGGTGTGACGACACGCATTCTCGGCCCGTCGCGTGGCGCGGCTTTCGTATTCGGGTCACTTACGCCGAAGCCTGTCGGGAGAAGTAAGAGGTTGACCGCCGAGCCCACGGCGCCGGGGCAGATTTCGGCCGATAGTCTCCGGAATCTCTACTTGGCGCACCGCCGGAAGCCGACCACTCGCGTCTTCGGTGTGGTGGCCGATCCGGTGGGCCATTCGATGTCCCCGGTGCTTCACAATCGCGCGTTCAAGTCTCGCCGTATCGATGCGGTCTATCTGCCGTTCCTGGTCGAGCCGCACTGTTTCTCCGACTTCTGCAAGGTTGCGCAGAAGCTTCCCATTGAGGGTTTTAGCGTCACCATCCCTCACAAACAGCGGGTGATGCGGCATCTCGATTGGATTGATCCGCTTGCCAAACGGATCGGCGCGGTGAATACGGTCTTTCGCAAAAAGAAGAAGCTCTGTGGAACCAACACGGATGTGCTCGGCGTCGTGACTCCTCTTGAGAACAAGATGCGCCTCGCCAAATCGTCGGCGTTGATTGTCGGCAATGGCGGTGCTGCACGAGCCGCGATCTTTGCGCTTCGAGACAAGGGCGTTGACGTCACACTGACGGGCCGTAACCCTGCGCGCGTGCGGCGGTTGGCTCGCGACTGCGGCGTTGCATCGGTAGACCGTGACCAACTCGCGGATCGCGAGTTCGACATTCTGGTGCAGTCGACCCCGCTGGGCATGTCTCCCAACGTCGACGGCTGCTTCTTCGAGGACCGCATTCCGGCGGATGTCGTATTCGATATGGTTTACAATCCGCTGGAAACGAAGCTTCTTCGCAGGGCGCGGCAAGCCGGCAAGACGACGATCTCGGGGCTTGAGATGTTCCTTGAGCAGGCCGCCGCGCAGTTCGAACTGTGGATGGGGGAAAGCGCGCCGCGCGGCCCCATGCGCAGCTCGGTTCTTGATCGCTTGGCGCAATCCCATGCTGCCTGACTACAAGACTTTTGCTGGCTTCGCGAGCGACGCTAATGTCGTGCCGGTCTCCAAGGTCTTGGCGGCCGACTTGGAGACCCCTGTCTCCGCGTATCTGAAGCTGGCGGCCGACCGTACGCATTCGTTCCTGCTCGAGAGCGTCGAAGGCGGCGAGAAGATCGGCCGCTATACCTACCTCGGCGCGGATCCGTTTCTGATCGTCGAGGCACGGGGCGAGCGGGTGGACCTGATCCGCGATGGTGAGCGGACCCGGCGCAAAGGCAATGTATTCGAGATTCTGCGCGAGACCGCGGCGGAGTTTCGGCCGGCACACATTGAAGGGGTGCCGCCCTTCTCGGCGGGTGCCGTGGGCTTTGTCGGATACGATGCGGTGCGCCTTATCGAGCCGCGCATTCCGCCGTTCAAGAAAGACGACCTGCGTATTCCCGACGCGGTCTTCATGTTCTTCTCGACGCTGCTGGCGTTTGATCACGTGAAGCATCAGATTCATGTGATCGCCAACGTCCGTTGCGATGAGTGGAAGGGCAAGCTCAAGAAGGGGTACGACCAAGCCTGCCGCCGGATCGCGAAGATCGAGAAAAGGCTCGCCGTGCGGTTACGCATGCCGCCGGCAAAGGCGTCGAAGAAGCCGGTTTCCGTCCACTCGAATTTCGGAAAGAAACAATTCTACTCGGCGGTCAAGAAGGCGAAGAAGTACATTCGGGCGGGCGACATTTTTCAAGTCGTGCTGTCGCAGCGGTTGGCGATGAAGCCTGAGGTTCCGCCGTTTCAGATCTACCGGGCGCTTCGGATGGTCAATCCGTCGCCATACATGTTCTATCTTCACCTGGACGACACGGTGATTCTCGGCAGCTCGCCCGAGATGCTGGTCAAGGTGGAAGGCGACCGCGTCGAGTATCGGCCGATCGCGGGCACACGGCCGCGCGGCAAGACGGAAGCCGAAGATCGGGCCTTGGCGGCGGACCTGCTCGCCGACGAGAAGGAACTTGCCGAGCACGTGATGCTGGTCGACCTTGGTCGCAACGATGTCGGCAAGGTTTGTGAATATGGGTCGGTGAAGGTGCCGGAGTTTAAGATCATCGAGAACTACTCGCACGTGATGCACATTGTGTCGAGTGTTCTCGGCAAGCTACGGCCGGAGCGAGATGCCTTCGACACGCTCGAAGCGTGTTTCCCAGCCGGTACGGTGTCAGGTGCTCCCAAGGTGCGTGCGATGGAGATTATCGCCGAATTGGAGCCGACGCGGCGTGGTGTCTATTCGGGTAGCGTGATGTATCTGGATTTCTCCGGCAATCTCAACTCTTGCATCGCGATCCGCACGATGATGGTTCGCAAGAACAAGGCCTACCTGCAGGTGGGTGCGGGCATCGTGGCGGACTCCGTCCCCGAAAAGGAATGGGACGAGACGATGAACAAGGCGGGTGCGCTGCTGAACGCCGTGGAAGTGGCGCGAGAGTTGTAGCGGATTCGCTAGAAGTCCCCGATGTACTGCACTTCTTCTTCGACTGTGAAACCGTAGCGTTCGACGATGCGCTTCTTTAGCTCATTGATGAGCGAACGAAGTTCCTCAGCAGTCCCGCCGCCTTTGTTGTAGATCAGGTTCGCGTGATAGTCGGCGATCGCGATTCCGCCGCGTTTCATTCCTTTGGCCCCGACCTGGTCGAGAAAGTAGGCGGACGCCACCTTACCCTCGCGCACGGCTCGCTCAGGCACCTCGGTGGCGGCGGAATCAGGCAGATCCTTGATGTAGAGGTTCTTGAAGATGCTCCCCGCGCAACGCATCGTTGGCGGGAACTTTTCGTCGCGGATCGCCGTGATCTCGTCCGCGCGCTTGCGCAGTTGTTCTCGATCCGCGGCTTCGAGTAGTAAGCCGCATCGGAAGATGATCCAGTGTTTGTTTCGTTTGAAGATGCTGCCGCGGTACTCGAAGGCGCAATCCTGGCTATTGATCTCGCGGACTTTCTCACCGTCGAAGAAGCGTACCCACTCGATTCGCTCCTGGATCGAATGCCCGTAGGCCCCGGCGTTTCCGTAGACGGCGGCTCCCACTGATCCCGGGATGCGGGCTAGAGTCTCGATGCCTTTGAGACCCGCATCGACGGCAGCGTTTACTAATGATTCGAGCGGTGCGCCGGCGTCGGATTCAACCCGTGGGCCCTCGCTCTTGATGGACTTCGCCGTGAAGCGTAGGACGACACCTCGGTAGCCGGCGTCGGAGACGATGACGTTGGTGCCGTCTCCGAGGATGTAGTAGGGCGCTGCCTGGGCGTGGCATGCTTGCACGGCTTCGGCGAAGGCCTCCGGGGCGGCCGTCTCGGCGAAGAGGTCCGCGGGGCCGCCGATGCCGAAGCGGGTGTATTCGCGCAGTTCGACGTTGCGGCGAAGACTGAGATTCTCGATTCCGGCGAGTGACGACTCGATCGTGTCTAGCACAGCCGGGCGATTCATACGAGCAAAGCTTCCATCTGTATCCATCGTAGAGCAGCAAGGCCGGGTTGCTATAAGCTGATCCGAGAGCCCCCGAACCAGGAGATGCCATGCCGACCCGCTTCCCCGGCTTCCCGCCGGAAACGTTGCAGTTTCTTCGCGACCTCAAAGCTAGCAATAACCGCGATTGGTTCCAAGCGCACAAGCCGCTTTACGACGAGAAGGTCAAGGCCCAGATGGTCGAATTGGTGCTGGCGCTTGGGGAAGAGCTGCAAGGCTTCGGAAGCGATCTCGTAACCGCGCCCGACAAGGCGATCTATCGCATCTACCGCGACGTGCGTTTCAGCAAGGATAAGAGCCCGTATAAGACGCATGTGGCCGCCGTGTTCAGTGTCCGTGGGCTCGACAAGCATGCCGGCGCGGGGTTGTACTTCCATTTCTCGCCCGATGAGCTACTCGTGGGCGGAGGAATCTATATGCCCGGCAGTCAGGAGCTGCTGGCGATCCGGCAACGCATCGCCGCCGAGCATGAGGAGCTACGCGGCATCCTCAAGAACCGCACGTTCAAGCGGATGTTCGGCGAGATGAGCGGCGCGCGTCTCAAGCGGACACCCAAGGGCTTTGCACCGGATCACCCGGCAGCGGACTTGCTCGTCTACAAGCAGTTTCTCGCCGGTGGCCAACTCGACCCGGCCATGATCGAAACGCCCAAGCTGCTCAAAGAACTTGTGAAGCGTTTTCGAGCGATCGAGCCGTTCATCGTCTTCCTGAATACGGCACTCATCGGCGGCAAGCGCCGCGCCGCAAAAGGATTGGCACGAGGAGTCTGAGGGTTCAGGCGGGACTCCGAGTTCGCTCTTCGGCGTGGGGACGTTGCATCCTAGGCCGTGTGAGGCGTAAACTCGGGTCGCGAGGAATCGCAAGCGGGCCGTTGCGAATACCTCGATTCCAGCGCACCAAAGGAGAGGTTTTATGACCGCAAGGCAAGTCTTCCTGACCACCGCATTCTGCATGGCTGCGTGCCTGCTCTCGGCGACGGCGGCACCGGCGCAGAACAGCAGCAGTTCCAGGGTGAGGATGTACAACACCGTGAAGCAGAAGCTCAAGGAAGGCAAGCAGGTGGTTGGCGGCACGGTCTACACGAACGACGCGAATATCTACTGCGCGATGGCCGAGTCGGGCTTCGACTTTCTGTGGATCGAGATGCAGCACAGCCCGCTGATGTACGACGACGTAGCGAAGATGATCTGGGCCTGTAAGGATGCTCCGGCAATTCCGTTCATCCGCATCCCGAATGCCACGGAAGGGGACATTCAGAAAGCGACGGACATCGGCGCGCTCGGCATTGTCGTGCCGATGGTGCATACGGTCGAGGAGGCGCAGGACGCGGTGAAGTATGCCAAGTATCCGCCGATTGGACGGCGTAGCCGGGGCGGCGGCCAGTACGGGCGTTTGTGGGGTGGTGACTACCGCGAAACGGCCAACGAGAATGTGATGATCGTAGTGATGATCGAGTCGCCCGAGGGTGTGGCGATGGTGGATAAGATTGCCGCCGTTCCTGGGATTGACGTTGTGTTCGCCGCCAGCGGCGACATCGGGAGTTTCACTGGATGGGAACGAACCGACCCGCGCTATATGAAGCTCATCAAGAGGGTGCACGACGAGACACTCAAGGCGGGCAAGATTCTAGGGGGGCCGTTCTCGTGGAGCGACCGCCCGGACTTCATGTTCCTCCAAGGGGCGAGCGAGAGTAGCCTCATCAAGTCGGGGGCGAAGACGGTGCTGACCGGGGCTGGCGGCGGAAAGAAAGAGGATATCGCCACCGGCGACGAAGCGCGCTAGCCTCTTGCGTCTGTAATCCCAATAACACCTGGAGGTAGATGGATGAGATTCAAGGATGCGCGGCGGTCGGCCTTGACCGCGGCGGCGGTGTTGCTGACGGTGATCCCGGCTTTGCGTGCGGCCGATCCACCGAAGGTTCGCATCGAATCAGTCCGCCGCGTGTTCCACAACGGCGAGCACAATGCGTTCACGGATCTGATTCGCTTCAAGGGTCGTTACTATCTGACGTTTCGGAGTTGCCCGGACGGCCATATGGTCTTCCCGACGTCGTCGATCATCGTGCTCTCGAGCGAGGACGGACGCGACTGGAAGCAGGTCAACCGGTTCAGCGTGCCTAAACGGGATGTGCGTGACCCGCACTTTTTGGCGTATGACGACAAGCTCTTTGTCTATTCGGGGACGTGGGACTGCGGCGGCACGATGGAGCAGCGCCGTGAGACGAATATGCTGCTTGGTTACGGAGCCTGGAGTGAGGACGGGGAAGAGTGGCAAGGCCCAGCGATGCTCGAAGGCACTTATGGGCACTACGTTTGGCGTGCCGCCTCTCATGGCGGCAAGGCCTACTTGTGTGGCCGCCGGAAGCGCGAGTTCGCCGTGTCGAGCACGCGGGAAGAACGAGACCTGTTGACGGAGTCGGCGCTGCTTGAGAGCGACGATGGCCTGACGTGGCGCAAGGTCGGTCTCTTCCAGGAGGAGTACGGCAACGAGACATCGTTTCTTTTCGAGGACGACGGGGCCGTTCTTGCTGTCGCCCGAAGCGGCGGTGGGCGCAACGCGCAGGTGCTGCGGTCGCGACCACCGTTCAAAGAATGGGACCGGAAAGACCTCGGCCGCTACATCGGAGGGCCTCATGTCGCGAAGTGGGGTGAGCGCTACTTCGTCGGTGGGCGCAAGATCGTGGATGGGAAACCTTCGACAACGCTCTCGTGGCTGGTGGGGGACGAGTTGGTCGATTTCGCCGAACTGCCGAGTGCCGGTGATAACTCGTATCCCGGCTTCCTGGAGCTGAGCCCGACGCGGGCGCTGGTTTCCTACTATTCGACACACGAGAAGGACGCCGCCGGTAAGCCGATCACCGCCATCTATCTGGCGGAACTGGCGATCGTCGAGGATTGACGCCGGATGGCCGCGACGCTCACGTTTGCCGCGATGACTGGCGACGATTGGCCCGCCGTGCGGGAGATCTACGAGCAAGGCATCGAGACCGGCCAAGCGACCTTTGAGACGTCGGCTCCAGATTGGAACGGTTCGACCGCTCACACACACAAGACTGCCGCCTGATCGCGGGGGAAGACAAAGTGATCGTGGGCTGGGGAGCGTTGTCGCCCTTCTCATCGCGGCCTGTTTACCGCGGCGTGGCCGAGGCCAGTATGTACATTGCGCAAGAAGTGCGGGGCAAGGGAATCGGTACGGCACTTCTGTCCCGGCTCATCGAGGAATCGGAGCGAAACGGCTACTGAACGTTGCTAGGCAAGATCTTCCCGGAGAACGCTGCGAGTCTCGCCCTGGTTAAGCGCTACGGTTTCCGCGAAGTGGGTGTGCTGCGGCGCATCGGTCAGCAAGACGGCGTTTGGCGTGACGTGGTCCTGCTGGAGTGTCGCCTCGCCGGCTAGTCGTGGTCAGTAGGCGGGCGGCGGTCGGTTTTTCGGCGGGCTTGGATCTTTTTTTCGGCGAGCCGCTGTTGTACAGACCTGCGGGAGGGTCGTGTCTTCCGCCTCACTTTGACAGGTTGTAAAGCTTGGCGGATCAGGTCGGCGAGCTTCGCACGGGCGTCTTCGCGGTTGCGGGATTGATCGCGGGTGCGGCTCGATGTGACGATTAGATCGCCGTCCTCGGTCAACCGTGACTTGAGGCGCTCGATCAGGCGGAGTCTTTCGTTGCCCGCTAGGACAGTACTCTGCTCCGGGTTCCAGCGCAACTCGACTTTGGTTTCGACCTTGTTGACGTTCTGTCCGCCGGGGCCACCAGAGCGTGCGAAGGCGAGGCCGAGTTCCGCGGCAGGGATGGTTAGGCTCTCGTTGATGAATAGCTCGTCCATGGGTCAGGCATCCTTGCCCACTCTTGAATTGTAATGTTCCTTACCTCCGCCGGAGGAGAGGCACTTGACTCACTGGTCAATTCATACTAATTTATTAGTACTAATGAGGCAGAAAGCGAAAGTGCTCACTGAGCAGGAACTCGAGATCATGAAAGCCGTGTGGGAGACGAGCCCGGCTAAGGTGCGTGATGTCTACGAGCTGCTACGCAAGAAACGGCAGGTCGCCTACACGACGGTGATGACGATGATGAACATCCTGGTCGATAAGAAGCACTTGAAGAAGAAGACCGTCGGCAGGGTTTTTCACTACGAGCCAACGAGACCCAAGGAAAAGGTTGTGAGCGCGATGGTGCAAGATTTCGTTGGCAGGGTGTTCGATGGGTCGGCGCAGCCATTGCTATTGCACCTGGTGGAAGACAGGCGCTTGTCGGAATCAGACCTGAAAGAGATCGAGCAATTGATCGAGGAGAAACTGAAATGACCTCGTGGTGGCTCGGCAACTTGGCTGAATACTCGTTGCAGGTTGGGTTGCTCGTGACGGTTGGGGGCCTGCTCCCGGTGGTGTTTCGTCTGCGCGAGCCACGACTTCGGCTTGTCTACTGGCAGGTGTTGTTGGCGTGCTGCCTGCTGCTTCCGTTCGCGCAGCCTTGGCATGAGCCGGGGCCGGCAACCTTCTCCACCCGCTTTGACTTTGTGGCCTCAGCGACCCCAGCCACGGTGGGACATGGCCTTTCATGGGGTTTCTGGGTCGGGGCCGTTCTTGGAACCGGGGTGGTCGCTCGTCTGCTTTGGCTGGGCGTCGGCATGATTCGACTTACCCGCCTGCGGACGACAGCGAAGGAGATGGACGACGTACCAGTGGAAGCAGGACGGGGTATTCACTTCTGCGTAACCCCACATCTGGATGCGCCGGTGACGTTTGGGTGGCTTCGCCCGGTAGTGCTGTTGCCCGAGTCGTTCTACAAGGCGCATCCGGATACGCAAATTGCCGTGCTGCTGCATGAAGTGGTGCACATTGAGCGCCGCGATTGGTTGTGGACCGTGGCGGAAGAGGTGGTTCGCTCGGCGTTGTGGTTTCATCCGGCGGTTCGCTGGTTGGTCAGCCGGATCCAGCTTGCACGCGAGCAAGTCGTAGACCGCGAAGTCGTGAAGCGAACCGGAGGCCGCGAGGCGTATCTGCGCGCGTTGGTCGAGATCACCAAGGCCCGCGTCGCGCCGGCCTTGTCAGCGGCGCCCGCTTTCTTGCGCAAGGGGCATTTGAAAGTAAGAGTTCAAACACTATTGGAGGATGTTTCGATGACGAAGTTTCGAATGATTGGTTCATTGGCCACCATGGCTGTTGTGTTGACGGCTGCCGGCGTTTTGGTCGTTTCTCACTTCCCGTTGCATGCGGCCCCCCAAGTCGAGCGCGTCGGCAATGGCACATCGGCGCCCCACTTGGTCGCCAAGACTGAGCCAAGCTACACGCAGGAGGCCCGTGACGCAGACGTGCAAGGAACCGTCGTCCTCGAACTCGAGGTCTGGCCGGATGGCAAAGCCCACAATGTCCAAGTCGTACGAGGCCTCGGGTACGGTCTCGACGAGGAGGCCACTAAGACTGTTCAGTTGTGGGAGTTCGAACCCGCGATGAAGGAAGGCAAGCCGGTGCGAGTTAGTGCCAATGTTAGGATGGCTTTCCGGTTGTAATCACCGTTACTTCTTAAACACGAGTACGTACTGATGGGGTAGGTGATCGAATGTGCGGTCGAACTTGAAGCCAGCTGACTCAATCTCCTTCCGAAACCCGTCGCGGTCGAGCCGGATATGGTTCTTCCGGCGCTCTTCGGACATGCGGGGATGCTCGCGGCTGCGGTAGAAGTCGATCATGGCGAGGCGGCCGCCGGGCTTGACGGCACTTAAGACGGTGGCCATCGTCTTTTCCGGGTAGTTGATGTGGTGATAGACGTCGAGGATAAACGCCAGGTCCACCGAGTTGGCGGGCAGCTTGATGTCGTTCTCTCCGCCTTTGACGAAGGTGATGTTCTTCCATCCGCCGGCCTTGGCCTTCTGTTTCGCCTCGGCGAGGAAATCGTCTTGGATGTCTTCGGCGTAAACGTGGCCTGACGGCCCGACAGCGTCGATCATGTAGGGCAGCATGAAGCCGACGCCGGTTCCGATATCGGCGATGGTCTCGCCGGGCTTGACGCCGATCGCCTTAAGCAACTCGACCGGCTTCTGACGCTCGACGCGGTCAGGGTTATCGAGATTTCTGGCGACGCGGGCGCGATCCTGTTCGGTCTTGTACCCGGTGTTGGCCTTTTCAGCCAGCTGTGCCAACGTGGTGCTCAACGACGCCGTCACGGCGAGCACGGCGAAGGCGATGACATGGAATTTCATACGTGTGGGTTCCTCAATGACGCTGCCACGGAAGCCGCCGGCCCCGTTTACGTCAGTGTTATCATACCGCCCTGACCGGTAATGATCGTAGCCGGATCGAAGGAGAGAATCGAGAATGGATGCGCCGAAACTGATTGCTGTTGATGCGACCGCCAAACCTTGGGAGGACCGCTTCAACGAACCCACAGGAAAAACGATGTTCCGGAAAGAACTCTATTACGATTCGGACACAGGTATGGAAGTCCGCATGGTTCGCTACCCGGCGGGGTTCACCAATCCCTTACACATTCACCACTGTGCTCACGGCATGTACGTGCTGGAGGGAACGCTTGTGACGCGAGAGGGGCGGTTCGGCAAAGGGAGTTTCGTTTGGTTCCCGGAAGGGAACGTGATGGAACACGGCGCAACGGCGGAAGTAGACGTAACAGTCTTGTTCATCACGAACAAGCCGTTCGACATTCACTACGTGAAGGAAGATTCGAGCGCCTGAGAATGCAGGCTAGAAAGCTGCTTCCGATCGCGAGGTGACAAGGGCGGGACCGGAGAAGAACTGTTTGACGCGGTCGGTGGCCTCGATGGCGAGGTAGAGGGTGAGCCCCCAGAAGTCCTCGTTGCCGTAGACGGCAACCCGCTGGATTTGAGCGGAGTCACCGTTGTCGCTCCAGAATCCGATACCGCGTCAGTTCCTTTTTGAAAGCCCCGCGCGCCTGGATGAACAGGCTGCGATAGATCGTCTCGTGCGACACCTGGTAGAACTCATCTCCAGGATACGTCCGCTTCAGCCAGCCGGTAATCTG